>Ga0209173_100029_pt1 | contig 260037 bp, 212 predicted proteins | sample SynthPrep_16_END_FD_187206 | JGI IMG/M metagenome (GOLD analysis project Ga0209173, IMG submission 187206) | Synthetic microbial communities from Ohio, USA - SynthPrep_16_END_DS12_MetaG (SPAdes) (version 2) | ecosystem: Engineered > Bioreactor > Aerobic > Activated sludge | place: USA: Ohio... | reverse complement strand
AATACGCGCGCGACACCATGCCACGCGGTGTGCTGGGCATGAACGCGGCGATGATGGAGGACTACCTCAAGTTCATCGCCAACCGTCGTCTGTCGCAGATTGGTCTGAAAGAAGAGTATCCGGGGACAACTAACCCGTTCCCGTGGATGAGCGAAATCATGGACTTGAAGAAAGAGAAGAACTTCTTCGAAACCCGTGTGATCGAGTATCAGACCGGCGGCGCGCTGAGCTGGGACTAACGTGTAGGAGCTGGCTTGCCGGCGATGGCGATCATGCGGGCGCCTTCGCCGGCAAGCCAGCTCCTACAGGTTTGGTGTTGATACCCGTTAAATAGTTTTTATGCCCAATCAAACCATCAAGACCCCCTGCGTCGGCCTGTGTTCCACCGTTTACGGGGACCTGGTCTGCCGGGGCTGCAAGCGTTACCACCATGAAGTGATCCAGTGGAACGGCTACAACGCCGACGAGAAACAGGCGGTTTGGCTGCGCCTGGAGCAATTGCTGGTACAGGTCATGGCCAGCAAGTTGGAGGTGTTTGATGCGCACCTGCTGCGCCAGCAGCTTGAGACTCGCAAGATCCGTTTCATGCCGCACCAGTCGGCCTATTGCTGGGCGTATCAGCTGATTGCCCGGGGTGCGCGGGTGATTTCCAAGCTGGACGCGTATGGGCTGGCGTTGCTGCCGGAGTTTCGCGAGCGCAGCCTGGCGGATCTGCGGGATGCGATTGACCGGGAGTTTTTCCTGCTGTCCGAGGCGCATTACGAGCGGTATATCGCACCGGGGTTTATCAGGGAGGCTTTTGGGCCTCCACTGATAGCCAGTTTTTAACTCAGCAATTCCAGGAGGCTGCGCGTTCGGCCTGCAGGTCATAACGCTCAATCGCCTCCTGGCACACCCGCGCCTCCAGACGCCCCTGCTTCACCAACGCCGTCAGCGCCGCCAGCACAATGTGGTGGCGGTCCACCTCAAAGAAATCCCGCAGCGCCGCCCGCGTATCACTGCGCCCAAAGCCGTCCGTCCCCAGCACGGTGTAGCTGGAATCCAGGTAAGCGCCAATCATCTGCGGTACTGCCCGCACATAGTCAGTCACCGCAATCACCGGCACGCCTTTGGGCAAGCATTCATTCACATGGCTGATCCGCGCAACGGCCTGCGGATGCAAGCGGTTCCAGCGTTCCACCTCCCGCGCATCCCGCGCCAGCTCGCTGAAACTGGTGACGCTGAACACGTCGCTCGTCACCTGCCAATCATCCGCCAGCAACTGTGCCGCCGCTTGCGCCTCGCGTACCAGCGTGCCAGCCCCGAGCAGGCGCACCTGGGCATCGACCGCGCCTTGCAGGCGGTACATGCCTTTGATGATCGCCGCTTCAACCCCTTCCGACAGGCTGGGCTGCGGGTAGTTTTCGTTCATCAGGGTCACGTAGTAGAACTCGTCCACATCGTGTTCGAGCATCTGGCGCATGCCGTGGTCGAGGATCACCGCGAATTCCCCGGCGAACGCCGGGTCGTAGGCGCGGCAGTTGGGCACGGTGGCCGCGGTGAGGTGGCTGCTGCCGTCCTGGTGCTGCAAGCCCTCGCCACCCAGGGTGGTGCGTCCGGCGGTGGCGCCGAGCAGGAAGCCACGGGCACGTTGGTCAGCGGCGGCCCAGATCAGGTCGCCGACGCGCTGGAAGCCGAACATCGAGTAATAGATGTAGAACGGCAACATGCGCAGGCCATGCACCGAATAGCTGGTGGCCGCCGCAACCCAGGAACTGATGGCGCTGGCTTCGCTGATGCCCTCCTCCAGGATCTGCCCGTCGGTGGCTTCGCGGTAGCTGAGGATCGAGCCGATGTCTTCCGGTTCGTAGCGCTGGCCGACACTGGAATAAATGCCGATCTGCTTGAACAGGTTGGCCATGCCGAACGTGCGCGCTTCATCTGCCACGATAGGCACGATGCGCGGCCCCAGCGCCTTGTCCTTGAGCAGGTTGGTCAACATGCGCACGAAGGCCATGGTGGTGGACATTTCCTTGCCGTCGGCAGCCGTGGCGAAGGCGGCATAACCCGATACGGCCGGCACGCTGACCGGGGCGGCGACCTGGCTGCGACTAGGCACGTAGCCGCCCAACGCCGTGCGACGCTGGTGCAGATAGCGCAACTCCAGGCTGTCCTCGGCCGGTTTGAAAAAGCTCAGGGATTCGGTCTGTTCATCGGTCAGCGGCAATTGGAAGCGATTGCGGAAGGCGATCAACGCATCGCGGTCCAACTTCTTCTGCTGGTGGGTGGTCATCTTGCCCTGCCCGGCCTCGCCCATGCCAAAGCCCTTTTTGGTCTGGGCCAGGATCACCGTGGGTTTGCCTTTGACCCGCCGTGCGGCGTGGTAGGCGGCGTGGATCTTCACCATGTCGTGGCCGCCGCGCTTGAGGCGGTTGATCTGCTCATCGCTCATGCCCTCGACCAGCCGGGCCAGGGACTCGCTCTGGCCGAAGAAGTGTTCGCGGTTGTAGGCGCCATCCTTGGCGGCGAAGGTCTGAAATTGACCGTCAACCGTGTTGGACAAAATGTTGACCAGCGAACCGTCAGCGTCCTTGGCCAGTAACGCATCCCAGTCCGAGCCCCACACCAACTTGATCACGTTCCAGCCGGCGCCGGCAAACAAGGCCTCCAGCTCATCGATGATGCGCCCGTTGCCGCGCACCGGCCCGTCGAGGCGTTGCAGGTTGCAGTTGACCACCCAGGTCAGGTTGTCCAGGCCTTCGCGAGCGGCCAGGGTCAGGGCCGACATGCTTTCCGGCTCGTCCATCTCGCCGTCGCCGAAGACGCCCCAGACGTGACGGTCGGTGGTGTCCTGCAAGTTGCGGTGCTGCAAGTAGCGCATGAAGCGCGCCTGGAAGATTGAACTGATGGGGCCGATGCCCATGGAACCGGTGGGGAACTGCCAGAAGTCGGGCATCAGCCACGGGTGCGGGTAGCTGGACAGGCCGCGTGCGCCCTGCGCGGTCCCACCTATTTCCTGGCGATAGTGCGCCAGGTCGTCTTCGCTCAAACGCCCTTCAAGGAACGCGCGAGCATAGATGCCTGGCGCGGAATGCGGCTGATAGAACACCAGATCGCCGCCGAAGCCCTCGTTACGGGCGCGAAAAAAGTGGTTGAAGCCGACTTCGAACAAGTCCGCCGCGCTGGCGTAACTGGCGATATGGCCACCCAGCTCGCCGTAGGCCTGGTTGGCCCGCACCACCATGGCCAACGCGTTCCAGCGCACCAGCGAGGCCAGACGTTCTTCGGTAGCGAGGTCGCCGGGAAATGCCGGTTGCTGCTCGACGCTGATGCTATTGATGTAGGCCGTGCCGTGGTGCGGTTTCCAATCGATATGCGGCGCACTGGCATCCTGCGCCAGCAAGTCGAGGATCTGCCGAGCCCGCGCCGGGCCGGCGTGCGTGACCAGGGACGCCAGGGCGTCGCGCCACTCATCCAACTCTTGCTGATCAATCACCGCATTCGTGAAACCGTTCATGGGCACCTCCGGGCTTTTTTTCCAGTTTATGTCGGTGCTGGAGGATTTTTTGCCTGTTATCAGGCGCTCGACGTTGAATTTTGAGCATGAATCACTGCCAATTTTGCTTCTGGCAGCACGTTATGCTCAAGCAGGACGAAAGCCCGCAATTGTGTTTAAAATGCCGCCCGCTCAACGACCGACGTTTAACGATGACCCCAGACGCACTCGCCACCCTGCACACCCACCTGCTCACCGCCCTGGCGACCCCACCGGCTGAAACTCGCCGCCTGTTCCATGGCCGTGGCCGTTGCTGGCCGGGCCTTGAGCAAGTGACGGTGGACTGGTTGCAAGGCGTGCTGCTGGTGGCGTTGTTCAAAGAACCGGACGCGGCACAACTGGACGCCTTGAAGCACCTGCTGCAAACCGAGTTCGGCACCTACACCATCGCGCTGCAACACCGTTACCTCCCGCAAAGCACCACCGAATGGCTGTCGGGCAACCCTGTCGACGAGTTGACCATCACCGAAGGTGGCCTGCGCTACCTGATCGACCTGGGTAAAAAACAGAATAGCGGGCTGTTCCTCGACATGCGCTACGGCCGCAACTGGGTGCGTGAGCAGGCCAAGGGCCAGCGCGTGCTCAACCTGTTTGCCTACACCTGTGGCTTCTCGGTGGCGGCCATCGAAGGTGGCGCCGACCACGTGGTGAACCTCGACATGGCCCGTGGCGCCCTGAGCCGTGGCCGCGACAACCATCGCCTGAATGGTCATGACCTGAGCAACGTCAGCTTCCTGGGCCACGACCTGTTCAAGTCCTGGGCCAAGGTCACAAACAACGGCCCCTACGACTTAGTGATCATCGATCCGCCGTCGTTTCAGAAAGGCAGCTTCCTGTTGACCAAGGACTACCAGCGCGTACTGCGCCGCCTGCCAGATCTGCTCACGCCACAGGGCACCGTACTGGCGTGCATGAACGACCCGGCCTTCGGTGAAGACTTCCTGATCGACGGCGTCACCCGCGAAGCACCGGGCCTGCGTTTTGTCGAGCGGTTGCAAAACCCGCCGGAATTTCCTGATATTGATGCGCAAAGTGGCTTAAAGGCGTTGGTATTCCGCCAGGGCTGATGCCGAAATGTCTTACGCTTGCTACGCTAAGTGATACACCGGGGTGGTGAACCTTCTTACCCCCTTCCCGGTCGATACCTGCATTCCCCGGCCAGACTCGACGGCGTCACGTCGTCGGCTGCCCTGTTTCACCTTTTGGAGAACCGCCCGTGATATCGACCCTGCATGTAGCCAGACTCAAAGCCTGGGGCGCCCACGGCTTTACCGCCACCGGTGTGGTATTGGCCTTCCTGGCCACCCTGGCGCTGCTGGAAAACTCACCCAAGGCCTGCCTGCTGTGGCTGGGCCTGGCGCTGGTAGTGGACGGGGTTGATGGCTCACTGGCGCGACGAGTGAATGTGAGCACGGTACTGCCGAGCTTCGACGGCTCGGTGTTGGACCTGGTGATCGATTACCTCACCTACGTGTTTATCCCCGCCCTGTTTATCTATCGCTATATCGACCTGCCGGACTTTACCCACCTGTTTACCGTGTCGGTGATCCTGGTGTCGTCGCTGTTCTGCTTTTGCAACGTCAATATGAAGAGCAAGGACAACTACTTCGTCGGCTTCCCCGCCGCGTGGAATGTGGTGGCCTTGTGCGTCTATATCATCCAGCCGGAAGCCTGGGTCACCTTGCTCACCGTGATCGGCCTGGCCCTGCTGACCGTGACGCCGATGAAATTCCTGCACCCGTTCCGGGTGAAGCGGTTCATGCCGATCAATATTGCAGTAACCACGATCTGGTTGCTGTGCAGCTTCTTGATGGTGATGGATTACCCGAACACCAACCCGTGGACGTTTGGCTTGTGGTCGGTGATGTCGGCGTATTTCCTGGGGATTTGTATCTGGCGCACGGCACTGGAGTGGCTGGGAACACACAAATGACCCGGTGAACACTCTTCAAATGTGGGAGGGGGCTTGCCCCCGATAGCGGTGGGTCAGCTAAAGATGAGTCAGCTGGAGCACTGCCATCGGGGGCAAGCCCCCTCCCACATTTGGATTTGCAGACTCCCCGCGAGTAAGATGGCGGCCGTTCGCCCAGCCCCTTCGCTGCGCACCCTGCCAATAATAAGCCCAACCCATGCCCTTCGAACTCAGCGTAGACCTCACCACCCTCGCCATCCTGGCGGCGGTCGCTTTTATCGCCGGCTTCATCGATGCCATCGCCGGCGGCGGGGGCTTGCTCACCACGCCCGCCCTGCTCACCGCCGGCATGCCGCCGCATCTGGTACTGGGCACCAACAAGCTCAGTTCCACCTTCGGCTCCGCCACCGCCAGTTTCACCTTCTATCGGCGCAAGCTGTTCCATCCGCGCCAGTGGGTGCATGCCATTGTCGGCACGCTGATCGGTGCGCTGACCGGCGCCGTGGTCGCCCATTACCTGCCGGCTGAAACCCTGAACAAGATGCTGCCGGTGATCGTGTTCGCCTGTGGCGTGTACCTGTTGTTCGGCGGCACGCCCAAGGCGCCAGTGGACGCCGATGCACCGATCAAGAAGAAATGGCAATCCACCCAGGGCTTCGGCCTGGGCTTCTACGATGGCGTGGCCGGCCCCGGCACCGGGGCGTTCTGGACCGTGAGCACGATGCTGTTGCACCCCATCGACCTGGTGAAAGCCAGCGGTGTGGCGCGCAGCATGAACTTCGTCAGCAACGCGGGAGCGCTGACGGTGTTCATCATCAATGGTTCGGTGGACTGGATCGTCGGTCTGGCCATGGGCGTGTCGGTGATGTGTGGCGCATTCTTTGGCGCACGCAGCGCGATCAGCGGCGGCGCCAAATTCATTCGCCCGGTGTTCATCACCGTGGTCCTCGGCCTGACGGTGCGCCTAGCCTGGCAGCACTGGTTCAGCGTGACCTAGTCGGCGGGCCAAATACAGGTCGATCAAGTAACGCGCAATCGAACGTGACGCCGGCAACGGCGGCAAGTCGTGGATGTTGAACCACTGCGCGTCTTCGATCTCATCAGCCTGGGGCACGATATCGCCCCCGGCGTACTCGGCATGAAAGCCCAGCATCATCGAATGGGGGAACGGCCAGCACTGGCTACCCATGTACTGGATGTTCTTGACCTCCACCTGCACTTCCTCGCGCACCTCGCGGATCAGGCAGTCTTCGGCCGACTCACCCGGCTCGGCAAACCCCGCCAACGTGCTGTACACCCCCGTGACAAAGCGTGGCGAACGCGCCAGCAGGATCTCGTCACCACGGGTCACCAACACGATCATGCTCGGCGAGATACGCGGGTAGCTGCGCAGGTCACAGGCCTGGCAGTACATCGCGCGCTCCCGTGGTACCTGGACCATGGCCTGGCCGCAACTCCCACAAAACCGGTGTTCCCGCGCCCAAGTGCCGATCTGCGCTGCGTAGCCCAGCACCTTGTAAAGGGTGTGATCGCCTTGCAGCATGAAACCGCGCAACCCCTGCCAACTGCAACCCGTCACTTCAGCAGGTGCATTGAGTTCCAGCAGGTACACCGGCTCGCCGTCAAGGTGGCCAATGCCGTGCTCGGCAAACACCGACAGGTCCTGGCGCTTGAGCCATTCCCGGGGGAACAACGGGCCGTTGGTGTCATGCAAAAAGCCGTCGCGGCTGCGGGCGACGGCCCAGCCGCCAGGGGTGTCGTTGTCCAGCAGCGTTGTGGTAATCCAGCCTGGGGTCATGTCAGTCAATCCACGAATTCGGGTTTCTGCTTACTCATGTGGGCCGCGATGGCCACGCGCAGGTCGTTGGATTGCAACATAGCCGAGTTCCAGGTGGCAACGTATTCCAAGCCGTCATTGACTGTATGGTCACGCATGTAGCTGATCATGGCCTTGGTGCCGGCCACGGCAATCGGCGACTTGGCGGCGATTTCATGGGCAATCTCCATTACCCCGGCCAACAGGCTGTCCTGATCGGGATAGACGCGATTGACCAGGCCGATGCTGCGCGCTTCCTCGGCGCCGAACTGGCGGCCGGTGTAGGCCAGCTCACGGAGCATCCCATCGCCGATGATACGCGGCAGGCGCTGCAGGGTGCCGACGTCAGCGGCCATGCCGATGTCGATTTCCTTGATGGAAAATTGCGCGCCTTCGGCGGCGTAGCGCATGTCACAGGCGCTGATCAGGTCGATTGCGCCACCGATGCAGTAACCCTGGATCGCCGCCAACACCGGCTTGCGACAGTTGTCGACCGCATTGAACGAGGCTTGCAGCTCAAGGATCTTGCGGCGCAGCAAGCGTGCGTTGCGGCCCACGTCCTTACCGAATTCATTGGCCACCGAGGCCAGCATCATCAGGTCGATGCCGGAAGAGAAATGCTTCCCGGCACCACTCAGCACCACGGCGCGCACGGCGTCGGTGTCTTCGACCCACTGGAAAATGTCGATGATTTCGGTCCAGAACGCCGCGTTCATCGCGTTGATCTTTTCCGGGCGGTTGATCTGCACATGGGCAACGTTACCGGTGAGTTCGACGACGAAAGCTTGGTATTCGGACATGGCAGTGATCCCTGACTGGCGAGTGATAAGGCCCGAACTATAACAAGGGAACGTGACGGCACATCGGCCAAAAACGGGACAGGCAAAGGTAATGGAATGTTGTAGGCGTGCGGTTCATTGCAGCGCCAATACATTTCATCCAGGGCAGCCGATTTATCGGCTATACAATCAGGGCCATTGCCTGGAGCTGCCTATGCCGACCCCGTTTCGCTCATCCTTGATTCTCGCCCTGGTGGTCGTGCTGACCGGCATCGGTGCCGGTTTGGGCGGGATGTTGCTGGCGTTGCTGCTGCATGGTATCCAGCACCTGGCCTACGGTTATAGCCTTGACAGCCTGGTCAGCCATGAAACCTTCCTGCTGGGCGTGACGGCGGCGCCGCCTGAGCGGCGGCTGCTGGTGCTGGTGGTGTGCGGCCTGGTGGCGGGATTGGGCTGGTGGGCGATTTATCGTTACGGCAGGCCGCTGGTGAGCATCAAGCACGCGGTGTCGGAGAAGATGCCGATCATGCCACCCAAGACCACGCTCGCCCACGCCTTGCTGCAGATCATCAGCGTGGCCCTGGGTTCTCCCCTGGGCCGTGAAGTGGCGCCGCGGGAAGTCGGGGCGTTGGCCGCCACCTGGTTGTCCCTGCGCGCTGGACTCGACCCGCAGATGCATCGCCTGATCGTCGCCTGCGGTGCCGGAGCCGGGTTGGCCGCGGTGTACAACGTACCGCTGGGTGGCGCGGTGTTCGTGCTGGAAGTGCTGGTGGGCGCGTTCAGTTGGCCGGCGGCGGTGATTGCGTTGGCGACTTCAGCGATTGCAGCCTCGGTGGCGTGGATCGGGTTGGGTGCGCAATCGCAATATGCAGTCCCGCACTTCGTGTTGAACCCTGCCCTGATTGCCTGGGCGGTGGTCTGCGGCCCGATCTTCGGCGTGGCGGCGTACGCTTTCACGCGGCTCACCGGCGAGGCGCGGGCGAATGCCGCCAGGGGCTGGCGCCTGCCGGTGCTGTCATTGATCAACTTCACCCTGATCGGCGGTTTGGCGATGCTGTTGCCGCAAATCCTCGGCAATGGCAAAGGCCCGGCGCAGCTGGGTTTCGACAATGAACTGACGATAGGCCTGGCGGCGTTGTTGCTGGTGGTCAAAGTACTGATCACCACCAGCAGCCTGCGCGCCGGCGCCGAAGGCGGCTTGCTCACCCCAGGCCTGGCCAATGGCGCCTTACTGGCAATCATCCTCGGTGGCGCCTGGAGCCTGGTCTGGCCCGGCGTGCCCCTGGGCGCATTCGCAATCATCGGCGCCGCTGCCTTCCTGGCCGCCAGCATGAACATGCCGTTGACTGCGATTGTGCTGGTGGCGGAGTTCACTCGCATCGACCACGACTTCCTGGTGCCGATCATCCTGGCCGTGGTGGGTTCGATGTGTGTGAGCAAGCTGTGCCAATGGCGCGGGTAAAAACGCTGCAAAAGGCTGGATAAAACCCGGCACACACGCCATCCTTCGCGCTTTAAGCCGCCCCATTCGCGGCGCTCGACGTTTAAAGGATATGCCCCATGCACGCCCAACCCCTCACCGCCGCCGAATTCGAATTCATCGAAAACACCCTGCTCAAGTACGGTGACGACCACTCGGTGCTGAACCAGGCCGAACTCGACGGCTACTTCACCGCGCTGGTCTCCAGCCCAGCCCAGGTGGACGTGGCCGAGTGGTTCCCCGCGATCTGGGGCGGCCAGAACCCGGAATGGGACAACATGGACGAAGCGCAACGCTTCCTCGAACTGTGCGTGCGCCACCTCAACACCCTGGCCGCACAACTGGCGACCGACGCCGCCGGCTTCAACGCCCGCTTCGACGAAACCGAACACCAAGGCCACACCGTGACCCTTGCCGAAGAATGGTGCTTTGGCTACATCCGCGGCGCCGCCATCGGCAACTGGCCGGAACTGCCGGCAGAACAGGCTGCACGGCTGGAAAAAATCTCCTGGTGCGCCGAACAAGACAACTTCGAACTCCCGGCCGACCTCGATGTGCAAGCACACCAGCAACGCGTCGGCGAAATCGAACCGGCAGCGCGCGCACTGCATGATTACTGGTTGGCGAAGCGATAACAGCCTGCAGGGACCGAGGCGCCTGCATCGCCGGCAAGCCGGCTCCTACAAGGACCGCGTATCCACGATGCGAAGCGAGTCGCTCTTGATCTTGATCTGAGGCGCCCCGTCAAACACGCTGGCCGAACGCAGGCTTGAATCCGTGGGTAACCCGGCAGGACGCCGGGTTAGCCGCGCTGGGCCAAGGATGGCCCATCGCGGCGGCCCACGGATTCAAGCCTTCGTTACGGCACACCGAGCCTAAGCGAGGTGCCGAGTGTTGGGGCAAGAGCGTTTTGCTTACTTTTGCGCTGTTCAAAAGTGAGCCGCCGTAAGGGCGGAACCCTAAGCCGCCGCTACCCAAATAACGGATATGTACACCGAACAAACGCCATCGCAGGCAAGCCGGCTCCCACAGTTGGAACGATATACACCCAGTAAATATCAGCGCCCATGACCCCAAGCTCGACAAGCACCACATCTATACCCGATTATTCAACTCCGCCCGCCGTCCGTGCCTTGAATCAGGAGCCCTGTACCTTGAGTTCGCAGAAAACCGTGACCGTCACCCCGCCCAACGTCCCCCTCAATGGCAAGGTCGCGCCCCCCGGCTCCAAATCCATTACCAACCGCGCCCTCCTGCTCGCCGCACTGGCCAAAGGCACCAGCCGCCTCAGCGGCGCACTCAAGAGCGACGACACCCGCCACATGTCCGTAGCCCTGCGCCAAATGGGCGTGACCATCGACGAACCCGACGACACCACCTTCGTCGTCACCGGCCAAGGCAAACTGCAACTGCCGCCACAGCCACTGTTCCTCGGCAACGCCGGCACCGCCATGCGCTTCCTCACTGCCGCCGTGGCCACCGTGGAAGGCACCGTGGTGCTGGACGGCGACGACTACATGCAAAAACGCCCGATCGGCCCGCTGCTGGCAACCCTCGGCCAGAACGGCATCCAGGTCGACAGCCCCACCGGTTGCCCACCCGTCACCGTGCACGGCGTCGGCAAGATCAAAGCCAAGCGTTTCGAGATCGACGGCGGCCTTTCCAGCCAGTACGTGTCAGCCTTGCTGATGCTCGCGGCCTGTGGCGAAGCGCCGATTGAAGTGGCGCTGACCGGCAAGGACATCGGTGCCCGTGGCTACGTGGACCTGACCCTGGACTGCATGCGCGCCTTCGGTGCCAAAGTCGAAGCAGTCGACGACACCACCTGGCGTGTGGCCCCGACCGGCTACACCGCCCACGACTACCTGATCGAACCTGACGCCTCTGCCGCCACCTACCTGTGGGCCGCTGAAGTGTTGACCGGTGGCCGCATCGACATCGGCGTGGCCGCGCAGGATTTCACCCAGCCGGACGCCAAGGCCCAGGCCGTGATCGCGCAGTTCCCGAACATGCAGGCCACGGTGGTCGGTTCGCAAATGCAAGACGCCATCCCCACCCTGGCAGTGCTCGCGGCGTTCAACAACACACCTGTGCGTTTCACTGAACTGGCCAACCTGCGGGTCAAGGAATGCGACCGCGTACAGGCGCTGCATGACGGCCTCAACGAGATCCGCCCTGGCCTGGCGACCATCGAAGGCGACGACCTGCTGGTAGCCAGCGACCCCGCCCTGGCCGGCACCGCCTGCAACGCGCTGATCGACACCCACGCCGACCACCGCATCGCCATGTGCTTTGCCCTGGCCGGGCTGAAGGTCTCGGGGATTCGCATCCAGGACCCGGACTGCGTCGCCAAGACCTATCCTGATTACTGGAAGGCCCTGGGCAGTCTTGGGGTTCAGTTGAGCTACTGAGGGCTCGGCGTCGGAATGGGGAGGCACTGCACATGACAATCCGCCAACCCTGCCCACCCGGCGCCTGCGTCTGCGACCGCGAAGAGCTGCTGCAAGCGCCGGGCGCCGACCTGCGCATCCTTAACCTGACGCGCCAGGAAGAAAAGAAACTGCTCGACCGCCTTGAACACCTCAAGAGCCTGCAAGACCTGGAACGCATGCAACAGCTGATGTACCAGCAATTGGGCATCCGCGTGCATATCGCGCCGGGTCACACCGAGGTCAAGAGCATGCGTGGCATCCAGATCGTTATCGACGAGCTACCGGGCCTGTGCCGCAAGACCCGCCAATCGATCCCGGCCGCGATCCGTCGAGGCCTGGAGAATCAGCCGGAAATCGCTTACCGCCTGCTCGACGCCCACGATTTGTTTCGCGAAGGTTGAATCAATCGGCGACTGTCTCGGTCTCAAACAGTCCCTCGCCCAAGGCCCGGGCCGTCTCCAGATGCGCCTGCGCCCCGCCGCTTTCCGAATCCAGCAACAGCGCTGATGTGACCACCTGCGCGCCGCAGTAATCGAAGATCCCGTAGTCAATTTGCGTGCGCATGGCCTTGGCGTAGCCGTGCCGATCAAACGCGCCGTCGTCGGCAGCGCCCAAGGCCAGCAGGTGTACCTGCAAGTGGCGCAATTTCTTCACCACCGGCGTATCGGGACCGTAATCGATCGCCCAACCGTTGATGAACACGCGGTCGATCCAGCCTTTGAGCAGGCCCGGCATGGACCACCAGTAGATCGGGAATGCCAGCACCAGCGCATCGGCGCGGTCGATGCGGGCTTGTTCAGCCAGTACGTCCGCCGGTGGCGTGGCGCGCATACGGTGTACCCGATGGTCGGCTGCGTTATAGCGCGGGTCGAACCCTTCGGCGGCGATGTCGGCCATTTCGAAGGTGTGGCCCGACGCAGCAAGGCCGGCGGCGACCTGGGCGGCCACGCTGTGGGTGAGGGATTGCGGGTCGTGGTGAGCAACAACGATGAGTGCGTGCATGACATTGACTCCGTGAGAGGTTACGCTGGGCTTAAGTTACGTTTAGTAAGTTACTTTTGGTATATAAGCATGTCAAGCACAGCGTCCCCCGCTCCTCGTCGTCGCCTGTCTCGTGAAGATCGCCTGCGCCAACTGCTGGACGTGGCCTGGCAACTGGTGCGCGATGAAGGCACCGAAGCCCTCACACTCGGCCGCCTGGCGGAGTTGGCGGGGGTGACCAAACCGGTGGTCTATGACCATTTCGTCACCCGCGCCGGGTTGCTGGCCGCGTTGTATGAAGATTTCGATGCGCGTCAGGACCAGGTCTTTGCCAGCGCCATCGCAGCCAGCAACGCAACCCTTGACGACCGTGCCTGGGTGATCGCCGCGTCCTATGTGGATTGCGTGCTGTTGCAGGGTCGGGAAATCCCAGGGGTGATTGCGGCCCTCAGCAGTTCGCCGGAACTGGAAGCCCTCAAGCGCCAGTACGAGGCGATCTTCCTCGATAAATGCCGTGACGCGCTGTCGCCCTTTGGCCGCATATCCCAGGCGGGACTGCGCGGCATGTTGGGGGCGGCGGAGGCGCTGTCCCAGGCGGCGGCCAGCGGTGAGATCAGCCGCGAAGAGGCGCAGCAGGAGTTGTTGGCAACCATTCTGGCGATGGTCAATCGCGGCCGCGATTAAATGATTTTTGACGGATGAGGAATAAACCAGCGCGACGGGTGTTTACCTGAGTACGGCGTGTGCTTCAGCCCCGATTCTGTATAAACACCTGCACCTTGTGCGCCAGTTGATCAAGATGCCGATCCCGCTGTTTCTCGGCATCCACCATGGCGCGCTTGCCATGTTTTTGCAGCAGATAGGTATGAATCTGCCGCACCTCCAATGAGCTGTAGATCGCCGCCACATCCAGCACGCCCATCAAGCCGTCCGTGCCGTAGTCCCGTGTGTTCATCAGCACCTGGGTGCCCCGCGCGCCGCGCACTTGAAAACCCATGCCCTCGAACGCCGGCACTTTTTCCACTGAGCACGCCAGCTCCGCATGGGGATATCGGCTCAGCACATCACCCATCATTGCGCGTGCCACACCCTGGCGCCGGTGGCCAACCTGCACGGCCATAAACGCGATACCGCAGGCTTCTGGGTCATCCTTCACCGGCAGGTACAGGCAAAAGCCGATCAGCTTTTCCTCTTCCATCGCCACCACCAATTCGACGGCAATGCCTTTGGCACCGTTCAACGCTTCCAGGTACAGGTGCACCTCAAAGCCAATGGCGTACTGGTAGATGTTGTACAGCAGGTTGCTCGGCGGCAGCGCCACGCTGCTGATGTCGGTGAGGTTGTCCACCACCATCTGCAGGATCTGAGCATTGATGGGCTCGGGGCACGGTGTGGTGTAGCGGGTAAGGCTGAACATGCAAATTCCTGGGTTTAGCGTCAAGGCAGCGGCGATTGTACCTGTTGCAGCCCGCACACCTCACGCAAACATCCGCGCAACCAGCGATGGGCCAGGTCAGCGTCCAGCCTGGGGTGCCAGAGCATCGACACGGTGAAGGTGGGCAACGCCAGCGGCAATGCAAAGCTGCACAAGCCCTCGCGTTGGTGGGCGGTATAGCGTTCCGGCACGCTGGCGATCAGGTCGGTGTCGCGGGCTAGAGCGATGGCTGTGGCAAAACCGGCGACGACGGTACTGATCTGTCGCGTGAGGCCTTGGGCTTCGAGCATGTCGTCGATCTGGCCGCGGTCCTGACCGCGTCGGGAGACGTAGACGTGCCGGCCTGCGGCGTAACGTTCAACGCTGACGTCACCTCGGCTGAGAGGATGGCCACTGCGTACCACACCCACCAAGCGATCGCGAAACAGCGCCTGGGTCAGCACTTCCGGGCTGGCGGTTGGGTCGACCACGCCGGTTTCCAGGTCGACGCGCCCCTCACGCAGCAAGGTGCTGTCCTTGTCGGTTTTGTTGATGAAGCGCAGGCGCACACCGGGCGCGTGCTCAGCGATACGCGCCAGCAATGCCGGGCCGAAATTTTCGACGAACTCTTCGCTGGTGCGCAGGGTGAACGTACGCGCCACCTGGGCCATGTCCAGGGATTGCACGGGACGCAGCACGGCATTGGCCTCTTGCACCAAGCGGCTTACCTGCTCACGCAACGCCACCGCCCTGGGCGTGGGCACCAGGCCGCGACCGGCGCGTACCAGCAAAGGGTCGCCGGTGGTCTCGCGCAATCGGGCCAGGGCGCGGCTCATGGCCGAAGGGCTTAGGCGCAGGCGTTTGGCCGCAGCCGCGACACTGCCTTCGGCGAGCAGCACATCCAAGGTGATCAGCAGATTGAGATCGGGCATCCGCGTTCCTTATAAGGCGTTGTATGCATCTATTAACTGCAATCCATGCGTCTTCCGCCATGTTAGGCGACGCCGTAGATTTGTGACAGTTGCCATTACTCAAGGATTTGCCATGTCTACCCATTCACGCGGCAGCCTCATCAGCCTGTGCCTGTCCATGTTGCTGGCCTCGCTGGGCACCAGCATCGCCAATGTCGGCCTGCCCAGCCTGACGCGGGCGTTTGATGCCTCTTTCCACGCGGTGCAGTGGGTGGTGCTGGCTTACCTGTTGGCGATCACGGCGGTGATTGTGAGTGCCGGACGCCTGGGAGACCGGTTCGGGCGGCGGCGATTGTTGCTTGCCGGGTTGCTGCTGTTCGCCGTGGCGTGCGGGTTGTGCGGCTTGGCGCCGTCCCTTGCGTGGCTGGTTGCAGCACGCGTACTGCAAGGCCTCGGCGCAGCCGTGATGATGGCGATGGCCCTCGGCATGGTCGCAGACACTGTTTCCAAGGAGCGTACCGGCCGCGTGATGGGTTTGCTGGGCACGATGTCCGCCGTCGGCACTGCAATGGGCCCCAGTGTTGGCGGTGTGTTACTGAGTATGTGGGGCTGGCGGGCGATTTTCCTGATAGGCATGCCATTGGGAGGGGTGGCCGTCGCCCTTGGCTACCGCTATCTGCCGATTGACCGGCCCCGCGTGGCATCCCGCGATGGCTCAAGTTTCCGGGCATCATTAAAAGATGCGTCGCTGCTCACCGGCCTGGCCATGAGTGCCCTGGTCGCCGCCGTGATCATGGCCACGTTTGTGGTCGGACCGTTCTATCTGTCCCGAGGCCTGGGACTCGATCCCGAATGGATGGGCCTGGCCATGGCGGTCGGGCCCTGTGTCGCGGCCATCAGCGGCGTCCCCGCCGGCAGGCTCACCGACCGCCTTGGCAGCCCGCGCATGACATTGGCCGGCCTGGGCCTGATGGCCTGTGGCGCGCTGCTGTTGTCCTGCACTTCGGGTCTGTTCGCTTACCTGAGCGCATTGGTGATCCTGACCACGGGTTACAGCCTGTTCCAGGCCGCCAACAACACCGCTGTGATGAGCGACGTGGAGGCCGCGCGGCGTGGCACGGTCTCGGGCCTGTTGAACCTGTCACGCAACCTCGGGCTGATTGTCGGCGCCTGGGCGCTGGGCGCGGTGTTCGCCTGGGCCAGCCCGGATGTTACCCGTGCGCTCCCCCAATCCGTGGCCTATGGCATGCATGCAACGTTCGGCGTCGCACTGGCCTTGATCCTGCTGGCATGGGTGATGGCATGGCGCCGATTCAGTGCCTTCAACCCCCTGCAGAACACCCATTGAGGCAAAAAAACAAAAAAGGCGTTGCACCAGACCGGGTTACATCGCGCATCATGGGCACTTTCAAGCTCAAGGGTAACGTCCATGCGCGTTCTGTCATTGATGATGGGTCTTACGACGCTGGCCGCCACTACGGTGTTCTGCGCCAGCGCGATGGCGAATGAAGAAAGTCAGTTGGTACAACAGATCAACCAATACCGCAGCCAGGTGCAACGCTGCGGCGACCAGGGTTCCCAGGAACTGCCGCCATTGGCCAGCGACACCCGGCTGGTGCTGCCGGCCACCAACGTGGGCGACCTGCAGCAGGCGTTGGCGCGGGCCGCGTACCCGATGGTCAATGTGCAGGCCATCAGCCTGTCGGGGCCCAAGGATGCCCAGGCAGCCATGAAGGCGGTGCGCGAAAGTTTCTGCCGCGTGGTGCTGGACCCGCAATTTGTCGATATCGGCGTGAGCAACAGCGGCCAGGACTGGCGCATCGTGCTCGCCCGCCCGCTGCTCACCAGTGGCCTGGGCGATTGGCAGACCGAAGGCAAGCAACTGCTCAACCTGATCAACACCGCGCGCTCACAACCACGCCAGTGCGGCACCCAGGCGTTCACGGCTACCACGCCGTTGTCCTGGAATGACGACCTGGCCGGCGCCGCCAACAGCCACACGCGCAACATGGCCAACGGCAATTTCTTCGATCACCTCGACCACGACGGCCGCACGCCCGGCGACCGCGCTGAACTGGCTGGGTACATTGCGAAGAACATCGGCGAAAACATCGCCGCCGGCCTGGACACACCACGCAAGGTTGTCGACGGTTGGCTCGCCAGTCCGGGCCATTGCGCCAACCTGATGAACCCGCAATTTCGTGAGTTGGGTGCGGCCTATGCCATGGACCCGAAAAGTGATGCGGGGATTTACTGGACGGGGGTTTTTGGCGCCCAGTAGGCCCACCTGCACATCCCCTCAAACGGACAGTGCATCAAATTGCTATCACCGCGATAATCCCGCTGAACTGCCAGCGGGCATTCCGGTCTGTTGCTTGTTGGGCCGTCCCTTCCAGGCAGTGAACAGACCGTGGCAGACAAGGTGTTATCGCAATGATGAATTGGCTGCAAAGCAGCAGCGACATGGCTGAGCAGGTTCGCCAATACGATTGGGCGAGCACACCCCTGGGACCACTGGAGCAGTGGCCGGATGTGCTCAAGACCACCGTGGCGCTGTGTCTTGCGTCGAGCTTCCCACAATCAATCATTTGGGGGCCTCACCTGACCACGTTGTACAACGACGCGTTCATTCCGATCCTGGGCGACAAACCTTTTGCACTCGGTCGTCCATTCAGTGAGGTGTGGCATGAAGTCTGGGCCGACGTGAGTCCCATCGCCAATGCGGCGTTTGAGGGGCATGCCACCTATATCGAGAATTTCCCCCTGCTGATCGAGCGCGGCGCTGGCCTTGAACAAGCCTATTTCACCTTTTGCTACAGCCCCATCCGCGACCCAGATGGCAAGGTTGTCGGGATGCTGGATACCGTCACCGAAACCACCGCCACCGTGTTCCTCAACCGCCGCCTGGCGGTGTTGGACGCCGTGGGCAGTGCCGTGGCCAATGCCACCGACGCCGAAAGCATCATGTCCACCACCACGCGCCTGTTGGCCGAGCACCTGCACGTCTCCAATTGTGCTTATGCCGACATGGACGCCGATGAAGACGGCTTTACCATTCGCGGCAACTGGGCGGCGCCCGGCTCGCCGAGCATCGTCGGGCGCTACAGCCTGGCGTCGTTCGGCGCGCGGGCCGTGCAGCAACTACGTGCCGGAGAACCGCTGGTGGTGCAGGACAACCGCGTCGAATTTCCGCCGGAGGTAGCCGCCAGCTACCAAGCCCTGGGCGCACTGGCGACCGTATGCTTCCCACTGATCAAGGACGGCCGCCTGACCGCGTTGATGGCAGTGCACCACAAGACAGCACGCGTCTGGGCGCCCTACGACCTGGCGCTGGTCGGGGAAGTCACCGAGCGTTCCTGGGCGCATATCGAGCGGGTGCGCGCCGACGCCGCCGTACGCGAGGGCCTGGCGGCGTTCACCGAGCTGAATGCCACCCTGGAACAACGGGTGCATGAGCGCACCCTCGCCCTCACCCAGGCGGAAGCGGCGTTGCACCAGTCCCAGAAGCTGGAAGCCATCGGCCAATTGACCGGCGGCGTGGCCCATGACTTCAACAACTTGCTGACCATCATCCGCTCGTCGGTGGACTTCCTGCGCCAACCGGGCTTGTCCGAGGAACGGCGCCAACGCTATATGAGCGCCGTTTCCGACACCGTCGAGCGCGCCAGCAAACTCACCAGCCAACTGCTCGCTTTCGCCCGACGCCAGCCACTCAACCCGGAAGTCTTCGATGTAGGCCTGCGGGTCAAGAACATCGGCGAAATGCTCGAAAGCGTCACCGGCGCACGTATCCATGTGCAGGTGCAATTGCCCGAGCGTCCTTGCCACGTACGTGTCGACGCCAGCCAGTTTGAAACCGCGTTGATCAATATCGCCCTGAATGCACGAGACGCCATGGACGGGCAAGGCACCCTCACCTTGCGCGTGGCCACGGTGGACACCATGCCGCGCATCCGTGGCGACGAGGAAAGCCGCCAACCCTTTGTGAGCATCGCCCTGGCCGACACTGGCAGCGGCATTCCCGGCGAGACGCTGGAGCGCATTTTCGAACCGTTCTTCACCACCAAGGCCGTCGGCAAAGGCACTGGCCTGGGGTTGTCCCAGGTGTTCGGCTTTGCCAAGCAGTCCGGCGGCAACGTCGATGTGGCGAGCCATCCGGGCCAGGGCACGCAGTTTACCCTGTACCTGCCAGAGGTGGCGGCGCAGGTGATATCACACGAGCAAAGCCTGCAGGACCCCCTGCCGGGCCAGGACATAACGCTGCGCCATATCCTGATCGTGGAAGACAACCTCGAAGTGGGCCGCTTCGCCAACCAGATCCTGCAGGACCTGGGTTACCAGACCACCTGGGCCACCGATGCGGAGCAGGCGCTCGCATTGGCCGGCGCGGACGCCCTGGCGTTCGATGGGATTTTTTCGGATGTGGTGATGCCCGGCATGACGGGCGTAGCGATGGCTAAAGTATTGCGCCAACGGCGCCCGGATTTACCGGTGGTGCTCACCTCCGGCTACAGCGAGGAACTGGCCGAAAGTGGTTATGAAGGGTTCGAGTTCCTGCCCAAGCCCTACTCCGCCGACCAGGTTGCCCGGGCGCTTGCCAAGGCGATGTCCTAAGAGCTGTCCGGTGGTGCGCGGGCTCTTGTGGTGAGCGGGCTTGTCCCGCGCTGGGCTGCGAAGCGGCCCTAAAACCAAACGCCAAGGTGTGTCTGAAAAAAATGCGGTGATCTTGTTGGGGCTGCTTCGCAGCCCAGCGCGGGACAAGCCCGATCACCACAGAAGCCAGCTCACCACAACCACAGCACAACCAAAACCACAATTCAGCGCCCTACTCGGCCACCGCCACCTGATTACGCCCCTGGGCCTTGGCACGATACAGCGCCTTGTCGGCTGTGTTCATCAGGCCGTGCAGGTCTTGGTCCTGAGTATGGGTGGAGGCCACGCCGAGGCTGGCGCTCAGGCCATGCACCGGCTCGGAGGCCAGGCCTGAGATGGCCTTGATCAACTGCTCGGCAATGTCCCGCGCGGTTTCCAGCGACGTATTGGGCAGCAACACCGCAAATTCCTCGCCGCCCAGGCGCCCGTACACGTCGGCCTGGCGGAACGAGGCACTGATCACCCCACCAATCTGGCGTAGCACCTGGTCACCGGCCTGGTGGCCGTAGGTATCGTTGATTTCCTTGAAGTGGTCCATGTCCATCATCAATGCACACAATGGCTGTTGATTGTGACGGCATTGTGCGTACAAGACCTGGGCACGTTCGAAAAAGGCACGACGGTTCATCAGGCCGGTGAGTTCGTCGGTCTGTGCGGCGCGGGTGGAGATGTTGTGGGCACGCTCCATCTGACGGGTCAGGCGAAAGGCCTTTTCCAAGGCATCCGACAGCTTGCGCGTGGCGCTGACCACAAAGGTGGAGAACACCAGCACCGCAATGGCGATGCCCACTTGCATCGAGGATGGTTGGAACAGCAGCCACACGGTGCACGGCAATAGCACCACAGCCATGGAGGCCAAGGTCATGTAGCGATAAGCCGAGTAACAGGACACGGCGCTGACCGACATGCCCACCGTAAACAGCATCACCAGCACCTGGGACAATCGATCATCGGTGGGCATGACCGCCAACGCACCGATTCCCCAGGTTGCGGCAGACAGCATCAGCGTAACCCAGTAACGGCGCTCCCAACGGTCCGGCGTACGCTCGGCATTGGGACAGCGAAACCACTCCATGAACATCTGGATACGAACCAGGGAAGTCACCGCCAATACCGCCAGCCAGACCAGGATGACCTGATGGTCAAACCGATCCCAGCACAACCAGCACAGCATCACCGCGGCCAGGTAACTGCCGAAAATCGCAGCAAATGACTGCCGGAACAGCTGGTGCAAACGGTCGGTCCGCACCTGCTCCTCTATAAAGCAATCCTGGTCCTGCCCACGCCCAAGGCCATTCATGAGTTTCGCCTGATTCGACTGCCACGACAAAGGCGTCATTGTGGCACCCTGCCAGTAGTGCGGACAACAGAATCCAGCACGCTAGAGCCTTTAAAGCGATTCCGGCCGCAGAATCAGCACGCCCAGTGGCGGCAGATTCAACGACAGTGACACCGGCTGCCCGTGCTTGGGTTCATCCTGAGTAAACACCTCGCCCCCATTACCGTAATTGGAGCCTGCGTACATGTCCGCGTCACTGTTGATCACTTCACTCCAGCGCCCACCAAACGGCACGCCGACGGCGTAACCCTCGCGTGGCACCGGGGTGAAGTTGGCCACCACCAACACCGGCTTGCCGTCCTTGCTCCAGCGCAGCCAGGCGTAGACGCTGTTGATCGCGTCGTCACCGATCAGCCACTGGAAGCCTTGAGGCGCGTCGTCCTGCTCATGCAGGGCCGGCTCCTCGCGGTACAGGCGATTGAGGTCGCCCACCAGCTTCTGCACGCCTTTGTGTTCGGCGTACTGCAGCAGGTACCAATCCAATTGCTGATCATGATTCCACTCGCGCCATTGGCCGAATTCGCAGCCCATGAACAACAGCTTTTTGCCGGGGTGCATCCACATGAACGCCAGGTAAGCGCGCAAGTTGGCGAACTTCTGCCAACGGTCGCCAGGCATCTTGTCGATCAGCGAATGCTTGCCGTGCACCACTTCATCATGGGAGATCGGCAGGATGAAACGTTCGGACCAGGCATACACCAGGCCAAAGCTCAGCTCGTTGTGATGGTGGGCGCGGTACACCGGGTCCTGCTGGATGTAATGCAGGGAATCGTGCATCCAGCCCATGTTCCATTTGTAGTTGAAGCCCAGGCCGCCTTGCTGTGTGGGCTGGCTGACGCCGGGCCAGGCGGTGGATTCCTCGGCGATCACCAGGGCACCGGGTGCCTCGATAGCGACCACATCGTTGAGGTGACGCAGGAAGTCGATGGCTTCCAGGTTTTCGCGACCGCCATGGCGATTCGGCACCCATTCGCCGGCTTTACGTGAGTAGTCGCGGTAGAGCATCGAAGCCACGGCGTCCACGCGCAGGCCGTCGATATGGAAGTGTTTGAGCCAATGCAACGCCGACGCCAACATAAAGCCATGCACTTCGGTGCGGCCCAGATTGTAGATCAGCGTGTCCCAATCCTGATGGAACCCTTCCAGCGGGTTGGCATATTCGTACAGCGCCGTGCCGTCGAATTGCGCCAGGCCGTGGGTGTCGGTGGGGAAATGCGCCGGCACCCAGTCAAGGATCACGCCGATATCGGCCTGATGCAGGGCGTTGACGAAATAGGCGAAATCCTGCGGCGAACCGAAGCGTGCCGTCGGTGCGAACTGTGACAAGGCCTGGTAGCCCCAGGAGCCGCCGAAGGGGTGCTCCATGATCGGCATCAGCTCAATATGGGTGAAGCCCAACTGCTGCACATAGGGAATCAGGCGCTCAGCCAATTCGCGCCAGTTGTACTGGCGTGCCACTTCGCCCGCCTCGTCCAGCTCGACCTGCCAGGAACCCACGTGCAACTCATAGATCGACAGCGGTGCAGTAGTCTTCTGCTTCTCGACTCGCGATTGCATCCATTCGTGGTCCTGCCAGTCCACCTGCAAGGGCTCGGCAACCTTCGAAGCCGTGTCGGGCGGCAGTTGAGTGGCCAACGCCACGGGGTCGGCCTTGAGCGGCAGGATCCCATTGGCGCCGAGTACTTCGTACTTGTAGGCCGCACCCGGCTGCAGACGTGGGATAAAGATCTCCCACACGCCGGAAGGATGGCGCAGGCGCATCGGATGCCGGCGACCGTCCCAGATATTGAAGTCGCCCACCACCGAGACCCGCCGCGCATTCGGTGCCCACACGGCGAAGCGCACACCCTCAATGCCATCGACGCTGGTCACCTGGGCCCCCAGGCAACTGCCGAGATCGCGGTGATTGCCTTCAGCGAACAGGTACAGGTCCATTTCACCGAGCAACAGTTGTTGGAAGCTGTAAGGGTCTTCGGTGATCTGTTCACCGCCGGCCCACTGGATTTTCAACAGGTACGGCTGCCGGGTCTTGAACTGCCCGACAAACAACCCCGGGACCTGGCTCGCGTCCAGGCTGCCGATCGGCTCGCCGCTGTCGCGCGCCAGCACCTGGACGCTCAAGGCCTCCGGCAGGAACGCGCGGATAAACTGGCCGCCGTGCTCATCATCGTGTGGCCCGAGAATCGAGAACGGGTCATGGTGCTCGGCGCGTACCAGCGCTTCGACGTCCTTGGACGCCGGCAATGCAGTCAACTTCGGTTGCAGCGGTTCTTTATTTGTAAAGCTCATGACGTCTCCCCACCGCGTGCAGTTTTCGATATAGGTGCAAGCCCGCTCAACAGTCCGTGCAACCCTTGCAAGGGCACCGGCAACCAAGTCGGGCGGTTTTCCGCTTCGTAGGCCACTTCATACGCGGCCTTCTCCAGGCTGAACAATGTCAGCGCTGCGTCCTGCCCTTTGGCATCCTGCCAGTCATGCGCCAGTGTAGACGTAGCGGACTGATAAGCCTGGATAAAGGCCTGCCGTGCTTCTTTGAGGTAACGGTCAGTCACGCGTTTGCGCGCCTGGTCCGCTTCGGGCGAATGGTCCACCCCTTGTACATTCAAGGCCATGGCTGCCGCGTAGTCGAAGGAGCGCAACACGCCGCTCACATCTTTATACGGGCTGTGCTTGCCGCGTCGTTCATGCAATGGCCGCGCCGGTTCGCCTTCGAAATCGATCAGGTAGGCATCGCCCTTCACCACCAGCACTTGGCCCAGGTGCAAATCACCGTGAACCCGAATACGCAACCCGCCGGCCGTGGCTTTCGCCAAGGCCTGCACATGGCTGGCAATGGCTTTTTTCTGCGCCAGCAATTCACTGACCAGCGCTTGATCCGCGGGGTTCAACTGGCTTTGATGAAGTTTAAGCAGTTGCAACGCGCGGTCCAACTGCGCGCCGACATCTTTCGCCCAGGCCTGGGTGTCCTTGGCCGTGGTGGCTTCGGGCTTGAAGTCCTTGTTGCTGGTTTTCGCGCCGAGCACCAGGTGCATTTCACCCAGGCGTTGGCCGAGCAACCCGGCAAAATCCGCCAGCTCGCCGAGGGCGTTGTAGTGCTGTTCCTGCTCGGAGATGGCTTCGGCCAGTTCGTCGCGGATAGCCCGTTCCAGGTTGTTCTGGGTCCAGCTCCAGGCGTCACCCTGGTTGCTCAGGTAGCCTTGGGCAATCATCAGCAGGTTGTCCTGGCCTTCGGCGTCGTGGCGAATCATCGAGCCCAGTAGCGGCGAGATATTCGGGTAGCCGGCTTCGGTCAGGTAGGCGCTCATTTCCAGTTCCGGGTGCACGCCGGAGGCGACTTTGCGGATCAGCTTGAGCACCAGGCTCTCGCCCACCACCACCGAGCTGTTGGACTGCTCGGCCGACAGGTAGCGCACTTCGGACTCATCCGTCAGTTGCAGCTTGGCCAGGTGCGGCGTTGCGGCAAAGCGCAGTTCGCCTTCGTTGGTGTTGAGCACGGTACCCGCCTGCAAACCCTGGATGACGGCGCGGATAAAGTGTTCGAGGCTGAAGGCATCGGTTACCAACCCCACCTGACGCACTCGGCGTACACGGGCCAAGGCCAATTGCTGCGGCAAGGCGCTGGTGAACTGGTCTTCACCGAGGAAGCCGAACGGCAACTGATAACGGCTGACCTGGCCACCGGCCGTCACTTCAAGCTCGCTGAGCAACACTGGATGCTGGGGATCGCCAAAGCGCACACCGTAGGCAATGCGCACGCTGTCGATGGCCGTGTCCTTGCCCGCGAACCAGCGGCGCTTGGGCAACCAGGCCGGCAGTGCGGTCTGTTCCACGGAGGCGCGGCAAGGTTCTTCGAGCAATTCTTCCATGCGCTTTTTCAATACCAGGGTGGTGAAGTCTGGCATGCTCTGGGCCGGTTCCACATGCCAACTGGGCATCTGGTTTTCCGGCGCCAGCACAAACCAATAAAAGCCGTAAGGCGCCAGGGTCAGCAGGAAATTCAGCTGGCCGATGGGCGGGAAGGCATTACCGCCGAGCATCTCCACCGGCACCATGCCCGCAAACGCCGACAGGTCCAACTCGGCCGCCTGGGCACTGCGCGACACGTTGGCCACGCAGAGGATGATCTCGTTGCGCCCGTCTTCACCGGTGAACTCACGGGTATAGGCCAGGATGCGGCGGTTGCTCGGCGAGAGCATTTTCAGGCTGCCACGGCCGAACGCCTTGGATTGTTTGCGCACCGCCAGCATGCGCCGGGTCCAGTTCAGCAACGAATGCGGGTCCTGGGCCTGGGTCTCGACATTCACCGACTGATAGCCGTATTGCGGGTCCATGATCGGCGGTAACACCAGGCTGGCCGGGTCGGCACGGGAGAAGCCGCCGTTGCGGTCGATGGACCATTGCATCGGCGTACGCACGCCATCGCGGTCGCCGAGGTAGATGTTATCGCCCATGCCGATTTCATCGCCGTAATACAGGGCCGGCGTGCCAGGCATCGACAAGAGCAGGCTGTTGAGCAGCTCGACACGCCGGCGATCACGCTCCATCAGCGGCGCCAGACGGCGGCGAATGCCGAGATTGATGCGCGCGCGCCGGTCGGCGGCGTAGTAGTTCCACAGGTAATCGCGTTCTTTGTCGGTGACCATTTCCAGGGTCAGTTCATCGTGGTTGCGCAGGAAAATCGCCCATTGGCAGTTGGCGGGAATCTCCGGGGTCTGGCGCAGGATGTCGGTGATCGGGAAGCGATCTTCCTGGGCGAGGGCCATGTACATGCGCGGCATCAGCGGGAAGTGGAAGGCCATGTGACATTCGTCGCCGTCATCGCCCTTCTTGTCCCCAAAGTAGAGTTGGGTGTCTTCCGGCCACTGGTTGGCTTCGGCCAGCAGCATGCGGTCGGGGTAATGGGCATCGATTTCGGCGCGGATCTGCTTGAGCACGTCGTGAGTCTCAGGCAGGTTTTCGTTGTTGGTGCCATCACGCTCGATCAGATACGGGATGGCGTCGAGGCGCAGGCCGTCGATGCCCATGTCCAGCCAGTAACGCATCACCGACAACACAGCTTTCATCACCTGGGGGTTGTCAAAGTTGAGGTCGGGCTGGTGGGAATAGAAGCGGTGCCAGAAGTATTGGCCGGCGACCGGGTCCCAGGTCCAGTTCGACTTCTCGGTGTCGAGGAAGATGATGCGGGTGCCGTCGTATTTCTGGTCGTCATCCGACCACACATAGAAGTCCCGCGCCGCCGAGCCTGGCTTGGCCTTGCGCGCGCGTTGAAACCAGGGGTGCTGGTCGGAGGTGTGGTTGATCACCAATTCGGTGATCACCCGCAGCCCGCGCTTGTGCGCTTCGGCGATGAAGCGCTTGGCGTCGGCCATGGTCCCGTAGTCGCTGTGCACACCACGGTATTCGGCAATGTCATAGCCATCGTCGCGACGTGGCGAGGGGTAGAACGGCAGCAGCCAGATGGTGTTCACGCCCAGGTCGGCGATGTAGTCGAGCTTGGCGATCAGGCCGGGGAAATCACCGATACCGTCGTTATTGGAGTCGAAATAGGATTTGACATGAACCTGGTAGATCACCGCGTCCTTGTACCAGAGCGGGTCTTTGATGAAGGTGGCAGCGTTGGGCTTCTTCGCCATTGGAAACTCCTGGAATATTCGAACGGGAGAAACGCGGTCACTGTAGGAGCCGGCTTGCCGGCGATGGCGTACTTGAGCCATGCAGCGACGCCAGGGGCCTTATCGCCGGCAAGCCGGCTCCTACAGGTCCGGTTTCAAGAAGTGGTAATACGCCAGATCCCAAACGGCATCTGCGGCTCCAGCCGCATCCACTGGCTTTTGCCATACCAGGTCCAGCGATGGCCGTTCATCAAGTCCTCGCCCTGGGTCTGGGCGTCGTCCGGCAGGCCCAACTCCCACAGTGGTAGCTCGAAATGGGCTTCCTGGGCATTGAAGGGATCAAGGTTCACTGCAACCAGAATGAAGTTGCTGCCATCCTCGCTGTGCTTGCCGAAATACAGGATGTTGTCGTTCCAGGCGTTGTAGAGCTTGAGCCCCAGATGCGTCTGCAAGGCCGGGTTCTGCCGACGGATACGGTTGAGCTGGGCGATTTCGGCAATGATGTTGCCGGGCGCGGTGAAGTCCCGTGGACGAATCTCGTATTTCTCCGAGTCCAGGTATTCTTCTTTGCCCGGCACCGGGGCCGCTTCGCAGAGTTCGAAGCCGGAATACATGCCCCACAGGCCTGAACCCATGGTGGCCAGCGCGGCACGGATCAAAAAGCCGGGACGGCCGGATTCGTGCAGGAAGGCCGGGTTGATGTCCGGCGTATTCACGAAGAAATTCGGCCGGTAGCATTCGCGCCACGGCGACTCATTCAACTGCGTCAGGTATTCGCTCAATTCGGCCTTGGTATTGCGCCAGGTGAAATAGGTGTAGCTCTGGGAATAGCCGACCTTGCCCAGGCGCGCCATCATCGCCGGCGTGGTGAATGCCTCGGCAAGGAATATCACCTCGGGGTGCTTGGCGCGCACATCGCTGATCAGCCATTGCCAGAACGGCAGCGGCTTGGTGTGGGGGTTGTCGACGCGAAAGGTCTTCACGCCCTCTTCCACCCAGCCCACGACGATGTCGCGCAGCTCGGTCCACAGGCTTGGGATTGCGTCCGCGGCGTAGAAGTCGACATTGACGATGTCTTGGTACTTCTTCGGCGGGTTCTCCGCGTATTTGATCGTGCCGTCAGGGCGCCAATTGAACCAGCCCGGATGCTCCTTGAGCCATGGATGGTCCTGGGAGCACTGGATGGCGAAGTCCAAGGCGATTTCCAGACCATGCTCGGCGGCCGCCTGGACCAGGCGGCGAAAGTCGTCGCGGCTGCCCAGTTGCGGATGAATCGCCTCATGGCCGCCGTCTTCGCTGCCGATGGCATAGGGGCTGCCCGGATCATCCGGGCCGGCGGTCAGGGAATTGTTCTTGCCTTTGCGGTGGCTGCGGCCGATGGGATGAATTGGCGGGAAATACAGCACGTCAAAACCCATGTCATGGATCATCGACAGGCGCGAGTGCACGTCATTAAAGGTGCCGTGGCGCGCGGGATCGTCGGTGATCGAGCGCGGGAACAGCTCGTACCAACTGGCAAAGAGCGCCGCTTCGCGCTCCACATCGATGGGGTACACCGTGCTGATGCTCAGATAGGCGCGATGATCGGCCTGGGTCATCAGGTGTGCACTGTCTTCGTGCAGGAACTGCGCAACCTGCTCGGTTTCCAGCAGGCCGGAGAGTTCGTGGTGCAACAGCATCAGACGGTCACGTAGCTCATTGTCACTGCGCTCGGCGGCCTGCAACACCAGGCTGCGGCCTTCCTGCAACTCCAGGCTGACCGGCACGCCGGCCTCATGTTTTTTGCGCAACTCGTAGCAAAAGCTGGCAAAGGTATCGATCCAGGCTTCGATGCAGTATTCGTGAGGGCCTTGCTGGGCCACGGTAAACGCGCCCTCCCAGCCGTTGTTGCCCACGTCGGTCATGACCACGCTGTGCCAGCTTTCGTCCTGCAGCGGGCGCCAGCGGATGAGGACAGCGAGCTTGTCATGGCCGTCGGCGAAGACTTTGCTGGTGACATTGACGCGCTGGCCCACCACGGCTTTTACGGCGAATTCGCCGCCGTCAATCACGGGGGTGGTGCTTTCGATGGCGATCCTGGGCAGCAACAAGGCCTGGGACAACGGTAACAAGGATTCATCTGGAGTCAGTGTTTCAGCAGTCATCGAGCATCTTCCCCTTACGCCCTATGGACGCTCATTGCTTGATCCGAATTCTGATACGACGCTGCTCTCCCTGAGCAAGGCCGTCATAGGTCCGAGCCCGGGCCCGCGATAAAAGTTCAGCTGGATGTACTGCCATTGAGCGGGGAATCAATTCGCCCCGGCGGCTGTCCACCGATAGAGCAAAGCACAAAGGAGGCCACACCGATGAATATCCCGATCCCAGCGGAAACGCCGGACCCGAATATCGACAAACCCACGCTGCCACCGACCCAACCGGAACCGATTCCGGAAAAAGAACCGCCCGAAAATGAGCCGCCACCGGTAGAGGAACCGCCGACGACCATGCCGCCCGTGATTGTCAGTCCTTCTCGAAACGCTTGACGATTTTTGGCATGACGCTGAACACCGCCAATGCCAGCAAGGTACTCAGCACCGCTGTCGATTCCCGGCCCAACCCGGCTGAGACCCCAATCGCAGCGGTCATCCACAAACCGGCAGCGGTGGTCAGGCCTTTGACGTGGCCTTCTTCATCATCCTTGCCCTTGATGATCGTACCGGCGCCCAGAAAGCCGATCCCCGCAATCACCCCCTGCACCACCCGGCTCATGGCATCCGCCTGATTGCCGGACATTTGCGGCACCATCACGAACAATGCAGCGCCCAACGCCACCAGCATATGGGTGCGCACCCCGGCGGCCTTGCCCTTGCTCTCTCGCTCAAAGCCGAGGATGCCGCCCAGGATGGCGGCGATCAGCAGGCGCACGGTGATCTGGGTGAGTTGCTTGGCGTCGCCGATGTCGGCGAACTCGGCTTGCAGGGTTTGCCACACTTCATGCCACCAGGCGTCCATGGATGCTGTCCTTTGTCATTATTGGTAATGGATGGACAGCAGCGACCGCCAGTCAGTTGCCTGGAACCCCCACACATCGCTGGGCCCTAACCTTATATCGCCCACAGATAAGGAGAACGGCATGCCCATTCGTATCGAAAACCAACTGTGCTACTTCACGCTTGATGACAATGGCCAGGAACAGAGCGTGCCAGCGACCCGGGTCAATATTGTTACTGACCTCGACAAGTCGATGTCCTACGTAGAACTGGCCGCAGAACGGATCTATATCACTGAGGCCGAGGCGGACGCCCTGACAGTGGCGGGTGCCCACGATGGACGTCAGCATGTGAAGGTCGAAGAACCTGGTTCGCTGATTTAATTGATCTGTGTCAGCGCCGTCGAAATAACGCTGCACCCCTGGTCCCATGGGGTGCAGCACATTGTCGCACTGCTGTTCCCCCGCCCCATCTGATCCGCTTTTTATCGCCGTAGCTGAGTCTGTTATGCAAACAGCGTCACGCGCATAGTTCATCCGCCTGATGGAGGCTGATGAGCGAACGACCATGAGCGAACACATCCCAACCGTGGAAATTTTTGAGCCCACACACCCAAAGAAGGTGAAGGCCAAATCCAGCGACAACCTGATTCATACCCGCAGTTTCACCGGCCTGTTCCGTACCTTGCGCGTGAGCGGTGCAGCCTTCCTGTTCCTGGCGTTTTTCGGCACGGTGTGGCTGAACTGGGACGATCGGCAGGCGGTGCTGTGGGACCTGGCTGAAAGCAAATTCCATATCTTTGGCGCGACTTTCTGGCCGCAGGATTTCATCCTGTTGTCGGCACTGTTGATCATCTGCGCCTTCGGACTGTTTGCGATCACCGTGTTTGCCGGCCGCGTGTGGTGCGGCTACACCTGCCCGCAAAGCTCGTTTACCTGGCTGTTCATGTGGTGCGAAAAAGTCACCGAAGGCGAACGCAACCAGCGTATCAAGCTGCACGCCGCGCCCTGGAGCCTGAACAAGCTGGCGCGCCGCTCGGCCAAGCACACCTTGTGGCTGGGGATCAGCGTGCTGACCGGCCTGACGTTTGTCGGTTATTTCACGCCGATCCGCCCTCTGGCGACCGAACTGCTGACCTGGCAGATGGGCGGCGTCAGCCTGTTCTGGGTACTGTTCTTTACCGGCGCCACCTACATCAACGCCGGTTGGCTGCGCGAAGCGGTGTGCATGCACATGTGCCCGTATGCGCGGTTCCAGAGCGTGATGTTCGACAAAGACACCCTGACCATTTCCTACGACGTGGCGCGCGGCGAAAGCCGTGGCCCGCGCAAACGTGAAGTCAAACCTGCCGACGTCGGCCTGGGCGACTGCATCGACTGCCAGTTGTGCGTGCAGGTCTGCCCCACCGGCATCGACATCCGCGACGGCCTGCAAATGGAGTGCATTGGCTGCGCGGCGTGCATCGACGCCTGCGATTCGATCATGGACAAGATGGGCTACCCGCGTGGCCTGGTGAGCTACACCAGCGAACATCAACTCCAAGGCGGCAAGACGCACCTGCTAAGGCCGCGCCTGATCGGCTACAGTGCCGTGCTGTCGGTGATGATTGCTGCGTTGGTAGTGGCGTTGGTAGAGCGGCCGATGGTGTCGCTGGACGTGACCAAGGACCGTGGCATGTTCCGTGAAAACGCCCAAGGTCTGATCGAGAACATCTACAGCCTCAAGGTGATCAACAAGACCCAGCAGCGCCAGGACTATCGCCTGGAACTGGTGGACGCCGACGGCTTCCAGTTGCAAGGCAAGAGCGAGATCAGCCTTGCGCCTGGGGAAATCACCGATGTGCCGGTGTCGGTGGTATTGCTGGCGGATAAACCGGCGAGCAGTTCGCAGACCTTGCGTTTCAAGGTCACGGATGTGGATGAGCCGTGGATCTACAGCGCCGCTGATAGCCGCTTCGTGGCGCCGCTGAACCGCTGAAATCTGTCTGAATATGTGGAGATTAAAATGTGGGAGCGGGCTTGCTCGCTCCCACATTTTAATCGCTGCCAAGTCTGAAAAAACTGTTAAGGCCCCCATGAAACGCTACGAAAAATTCGCCGACGACATTGCAGAACTGATTCGCTCCGGCGTACTTGGCCCCGGCCAGCGGGTGCCGTCGGTGCGCTACGCCAGCCAGACCTACGGCGTCAGCCCGTCCACGGTGTTCCAGGCCTATTACCTGCTGGAGCGCCGAGGCCTGATCCGCGCGCGACCGCGCTCCGGTTACTTCGTCAATACCCATGCGCCCAGCCCATTTTCCGAGCCGGTGGTGAGCGAGCAGGTGCATGAGTCCACCGAAGTGGATGTGAGCGAACTGGTGTTCTCGGTACTCGACTCGATCAAAGACCCGAACACCGTACCGTTCGGCTCGGCGTTTCCCAGCCCCATGCTGTTTCCGCTGCCGCGCCTGGCACGCTCCCTGGCCAGCGCCAGCCGCGAAATGGACCCGCGACTGGTGGTCACCGACATGTCGCCGGGCAACCCGCAACTGCGCCGGCAGATTGCCCTGCGCTACATGGTCAGCGGCCTGATGCTACCGATGGAAGAACTGCTGATCACCAACGGCGCTTTGGAGGCCTTGAACCTGTGCCTGCAGGCGGTCACCGAACCGGGTGACCTGGTGGCCATCGAAGCCCCGGCGTTCTACGCGTGCCTGCAAGTGCTGGAGCGTTTGAAACTCAAGGCGGTGGAAATTCCGGTGCACCCGCGCGACGGCATCGACCTCAACGCTCTCGCGCAAAGCCTTGAGCGCTACCCGATCAAGGCCTGCTGGACCATGACCAGCTTCCAGAACCCCATGGGCGCGACCCTGCCGGAAGCCAAGAAACAGGCCCTGGTGGAACTGTTGCGCGGCCATCAGGTGCCCTTGATCGAAGACGATGTGTACGCCGAACTCTATTACGGCCAACAGGCGCCGAAACCCGCCAAGGCGTTCGATACCGAAGGCTTGGTGATGCATTGCGGCTCCTTCGCCAAAAGCCTGGCCCCGGGCTATCGCGTAGGCTGGGTGGCAGCCGGCCGCTTTGCGCAGAAGGTTGAGCGGCTGAAGCTGATGACCTCGCTCTGTCCGTCAATGCCGGCCCAGGCGGCGATTGCCGATTACTTGCAGCACGGCGGTTATGACCGGCACCTGCGCAAACTGCGCTATGCCCTGGAAGAACAACAAAGCGCCATGCTGGCCGCGATCGCCCGCTATTTCCCGGCACAGACCCGGGTCAGCCAACCGGCCGGCGGGTATTTCCTGTGGCTGGAGCTGCCGGAGCAGACGGATTCGTTGAAGTTGTTCCAGATGGCGTTGGCGCAGGGCATCAGCATCGCGCCGGGGCCGATCTTCTCGGCGACCCAGCGCTTCAGGAACTGCATTCGCTTGAATTACGGCAGCCCGTGGAACGAGGCGTCGGAGAAAGCCATGGAAACACTGGGAAGAATCGTGCGCTCGTTTTGAATCGGAACCGAATCCATCAGGAGGCCACACAAGGAAACTTTTTCCTGTTCTCAACCTGGAGTTTTCCCATGCTAACAGCGAGCGCTTACTACCTCACACCGCTTCCGGTACCCCCAAACTACATGCGTGCAGACGAACAGAAACAAGTGCGCGAGATGAACGGCCCCATGGGCCGCCCTGTCGGCGACCATCGCTCGGCCGACAGGATCATCGAACAAAGCCCCGTGTTGAAAAGCTTCCTGGACAACCGTGACAATTACCTCCTGATCGATGATTTGAAACGAAACGTGGGTGATTGGGACAGCGCCAACCCAGAGGTCCGGGCGAACGCGATCTACGACCTGGATAAAGTCTTGCGTTTTATCGACAACCTCGACGACCGTTACTTGAACGGCAGCCACAGCCGCAACGGGAAAATCGACGGTTTCGCCAGCAACGGCTACAGCCGGCTGGATAACTCGGAAGCCAGCCTACTCAAGGCGTTTTCCGACGAGGGTTACCCAGTGCTGCGCCATCTGCGCACCTGAACCGACGTCTAGCGACCGCCGCCCAGATCGAGGAATGTGCCAGTGGCGTAGGAAGCCTTGTCCGACAGTAACCAGATGATCGCCTCGGCCACTTCATCCGGGCGCCCACCCCGGGCCATGGGAATACCGGACTCAAGCTTGCTGACCCTCTCCGGATCACCGCTCAGGGCATGAAAGTCGGTGAATATATAGCCAGGGCGCACGGCATTGACGCGAATGCCCTCACCCGCCACCTCTTTTGACAAACCGAGGGTGAAGGTGTCGAGTGCACCTTTGGAAGCTGCGTAGTCGACATATTCACCTGGCGAACCCAAGCGAGCCGCCACCGACGACACGTTGACGATACTGCCGCCCTGCCCGCCATGCTTGGGCGACATGCGCAGCACCGCATGCTTGGCGCACAGGATCGGGCCGAGCACGTTGGTCTTCATGATTTTCAGGATGCGGAACTCGGACATCTCGTCAACGCGGGACTTGTGCCCCACCGTGCCCGCATTGTTGACCAGTGCGGTCACACGGCCCAGCTCGGCGTCTACACGGTGGTACAACGCGATCACTTCATCCTCGATGCTCACATCTGCCCGCACGGCAATGGCTTGGGCGCCCAGCGCACGCACTTGTTCGAGTACGCGGTGGGCCGCCTCTTCGTCGGACTGGTAGTTGATGCAGATGCGATAGCCTTGGCGAGCGGCCAGCAAGGCCGTCTCAGCGCCAATCCCACGACTGCCCCCGGTGATGATGACGACTTTGTCCATGCGTGCGGTCTCCTGATTCAACCTGATGTTTAGGGTTGGATCCAAGAATACCTGTCACGCGCGGCTTTTGTCAGGCGCAACGGCTTCTTCGGCGCGTTGGATATCTGCCATGAAGCCCTCTGCTGGCAACGGGTGGCCCAGCAGGTAACCCTGCAGGGAATTACACCCAAGCCGTGTCAGGAAATTCTGCTGCACATCCGTCTCGACACCCTCGGCAACAATCCGTAACCCTAGGGCCTGGCCAAGGGCGACGATGGCCGAGACGATGGCGGCGTCGTCGCTGTCGTGTTCCAGGTCGCGCACAAAGCCTCGGTCGATCTTCAGTTCGTTGGCCGGCAGGCGCTTGAGGTACATCAGGCTGGAATAACCGGTACCGAAGTCATCGATGGACAAGTCGACGCCCATGTCCGACAGCTGCTGCAACACCGTCATGCTCGCGTCGGCGTCGCTCATGGCCGTGGTTTCAGTGATTTCCAGGGTCAGGCTGTTGGCCGGCAATTGGTGCCGCTCAAGGGCCGCCGCCACGCTCTTGACCAACCCGGCGTGGCAGAACTGCAAGGCCGACAGGTTCACGGCGATGCGCCAATGTTCGTAGCCCTGAACGTACCACAGACTCATTTGACGGCAGGCTTCGTTGAGCACCCACTCCCCAATCGGAATGATCAAGCCGGTCTTTTCCGCCAGTTCGATAAACGTCGCCGGTAGCAGCAACCCCTGCTGCGGGTGTTCCCAGCGTAGCAAGGCTTCGGCGCCGACCGGGATGCCGCTGACCGCGTCGAACTTGGGTTGGTAGTACAGGCGCAATTGCTCCTGTTCCACCGCATTGCGCAAGTCCTGCAACAGCTGCAATTGCTTGCGTGCGTTGTTGTTCATCGACACGTCAAAGAAGCTGTAGCCGTTCTTGCCCATGCCTTTGGCGTGGTACATCGCGGCGTCGGCGTTCATCAGCAATTCCTGAGGGTTGCTACCGTTACCCGGGAACATTGCGATGCCGACGCTGGCAGAGATCTTCAGCTCATGCTCGGCCACCTGGAAGGCGCGGTTGATCAAGATCACCTGGCGTTCGGCAAGACCAAGGGCATCGTCCGGCTGGCTCAGTTGCACCAGCAACACAAACTCATCGCCGCCGATGCGCGCCAAGGTGTCCTGGCTGCGCAAGTCTTCGCGCAGGCGCAGGCCGACTTCACGCAACAATTGGTCACCCATATGATGACCAAAGGCATCGTTGACCGGCTTGAAGCCGTCGAGGTCGATAAACATCAGCGCAAAGCAACCGCCCTGCTCTTTCACCGCTTGCATGGCCTGTTGAATGCGATCGGCCAGCAACGTGCGATTCGGCAGGCCAGTGAGCATGTCGTGCAGGGCCAGGTGGGTCAGTTCCTGGTTGGCTTGGGTCAGGGAATCGGCCAGCACGGCGGTGCGGGCTTCCAGGCGGGCGTCGAGCAGCGAGGTGAGCAAGGCGATGGCCAGCACCGCCAGGGTCGTGACCAGCACCAGGTTATCCAGGCCCTTGCCGCTCAGGCCGTTCAGCGCGGCACCGCAGAAACTGTCATCGGCGAAACGAGCCGCGGCCATGCCGGTGTAATGCATGCCGACGATGGCAAAGCCCATTACCACCGCTGCGCCACCTCGTAAAAGCCGCACGTACGGTGTGTTACGGCGCAAATTGTGGGCGATCCACAGTGCCGCGCCAGACGCGACCACGGCGATCAGCAACGACGCGCCAAACAAGGTGGGGTCATAGTCGATGCCTGGGGTCATGCGCATCGCGGCCATGCCGGTGTAATGCATGCACGCGATGCCGGTGCCCATGACCAGCGCGCCAAACCCCAGTTGCCAGGCAGGCAAACGCGGCTGGCTGATCAACCACAAGGCAAAGCCGCTCGACAACACCGCGATCAACAACGACAGCGCGGTGATGCCCAAATCGAAGCCCAGGGCAAACGGCAAGCGCAGCGCCAGCATGCCGATGAAATGCATCGACCACACCCCCACACCCATCGCCATGGCGCCGCCGGCTATCCATAGATAAACGGTACGACCTTTGGCGGTAGCGATGCGACCGGAGAGATCCAGTGCGGTGTAGGAAGCCAGGATCGCAACGAACAGTGAGATCACGACCAGTGAGGGTGAATAACTACCGATGAGCATGGGACTTCTCGTGCGCAGCGGGCCTGAGACGCCCGTGCCAGGTGGCAAAGCGGGCGATTGTAGCGAGAATAATTCTTGAGCAGTTGATTAATTATCAGAGGGCCATTAGTGGCATTTTGACGCCAATCTACTGGCTCAAAAGACCCTCGACGACCGCGCCTTTGCACTGCGCGGAGGTCGACCTTCACCCCCCCTGTAGAAGCCGGCAAGCCGGCTTCTACAGATGACCGGCGTTGCAGAGTCAGTCTTTCTCGGCAATCGGCGTCTGCCCGTCCCAGCCACCGCCCAATGCCGCGATCAATTGCACACTGGCCACCAGGCGTGTCTGCAGCAACGTCAATACCGTGCGTTCGTTGCTCAGGGCTGTGGCTTGCGTGGTGACCACATCCAGGTAGGCAATCAGCCCCGCCTTGTATTGGTTCTGGGTCAGACGTAACGATTCACGGGCGGCGTCCAGTGCTTCATTGCTGACCACCGCCTCGTCTTCCAGCACCTTGAGCTGCACCATGTAGTTTTCCACTTCACGGAAACCATCCAGCACGGTCTGGCGGTACTTGGCGACAGTCTCGTCGTAGCTGGCGATGGTGCGGTCGACTTCCGCTGACCGTTGGCCACCGTCAAACAACGTCATGGCCAGTTTTGGCCCCACCGACCAGAAGCGGTTCGGCAGGCTGATCCAGTCGGCGTAGGTGCTGCTGGAGTAACCACCGGCCAGGCTAAGGCTCAGGTCCGGGTAGTAGGCGGCCTTGGCCACGCCGATGTTGGCGTTGGCGGCAATCACCGAGCGTTCGGCCGAGGCGATGTCCGGGCGGCGCTCCAGCAGTTGCGATGGCAGGCTCACTGGAATCTGCGGCAGTGCCGGGATGTCCTTGCTCACCGCCAGGTTGAAGTTGGCCGGCGCTTCGCCGATCAACACTGCAATCGCGTTTTCCAGCTGGGCGCGCTGCCAGATCAGGTCGATCAGGCTGGCCTGGGTGGTCTTGAGCTGGGTTTGTGCCTGGGCCACCGCGTCCTTGCCGGAAACCCCGGCACGGTATTGGTTTTCGGTCATTTGCAGGGAGCGCTGATAGGTCTCCAGCGTGGCTTGCAGCAAGCGCGTCTGTTCATCCATGACGCGCAGTTGCAGGTAGCTTTGCACCAGTTCCGATTGTTGGCTCAGGCGCATCGCCGCCAAATCCGCAGAGCTGGCTTCGGCGCTGGCTTCATTGGCTTCCAGGCCACGGCGCAATTTGCCCCAGATGTCCGCTTCCCAGCTCACGCCCAACTGGGCATTGAGGGTGTCGCGGATGCCGCTGCTGGAGCTGCTCAGGCTCGCGTTGCTGCTGCCGGTGCCCTGGCTGGCGCGGGTTTTCCCGACGCTCAGGTCGACAGTCGGGTAAAACGCGCCCCGGGAGCTGCGCACCAGGGCCTGGGCCTGGCGGAAGCGTGCTTCGGCCTGGGCTACGGTTTGGTTGGACGTGTTCAGGCGTACTACTAGGTCGTTGAGCTGACGGTCGCCGTACAGTTCCCACCAGGCGCCACGGGCCAGGGAGTCGCTTGGGGTGGCTTGGCGCCAGCCTTGGGCTTCCTTGAATTGCGCCGGCTCGATGACCTCTGGCCGGTGGTAGTCCGGGCCAACGGCGCAGGCGCTGAGCAACAACGCCAACCCCACCGTAGGTGCGAGCTTGCTCGCGAAGGTCGCCAACGATAACGCGCCCAACCGGGAGGTACGTGGTGCCTGGGCGTTTATCGCCGGCAAGCCGGCTCCTACAGGGGAATGCGGTACGCCGGGAGTCGTTGAATCGCGCGGACGTGGTGCATTGGCGTGAGTTGAATCGGTCATAGCGCAGTGTCCAGGGCAGCATCGGTACGCACGCCGCGCCATTTGTTGAAGCGATGGCGCGCGCGGTCGAGATAGAGGTAGACCACCGGGGTGGTGTAAAGGGTCAGGACCTGGCTGAACACCAGGCCGCCGATAATCGTCAGGCCCAACGGACGGCGCATTTCCGCACCATCGCCCGCCCCCAGCAGCAACGGCAAGGCGCCGAGGATGGCTGCCAGAGTGGTCATCAGGATCGGGCGCAAACGCAACAGGCAGGCGCTGCGGATTGATTCCAGCGGGTTCATGCCATCGTGGCGTTCCAACTGCAAGGCCAGGTCGATCATCAGGATCGCGTTTTTCTTCACCACGCCGATCAGCAGGAACAGCCCCAGCAAGGAAATCAGACTGAATTCGCCCCCGGTCAGGTAGATCGCGAGCATCGCGCCTACACCGGCCGACGGCAAGGTCGAGAGGATGGTCAGCGGGTGAATATAGCTTTCATACAGAATGCCCAGCACCAGGTACACCGCCACCAGCGCGCCGAGGATCATGAACGGCTGGCCCTTCTGCGTGGCTGCAAAGGCATCGGCGGTACCGGCCATCTTGGCGATCACGTCTTCGGGCAAGCCGACCTTGGCAATCGCCCGTTCGATAGCGGCGGTGCCCTGCTCCACCGTCACGCCGGGGGCCATGTCGAACGCGATGTTCTCCGAGGCGAACTGGCCTTCGTGGCTGACGCGGTCGTCGGCCAGGCTGTTCTCATAATGGGCAATGGTCGACAGCGGCACCCGTGCGCCCGTGGAGGTAATCACCTGCATCTGGTTGAGCGTGATCGGGTCCTGGGCATATTTTGGATTGACCTCCATCACCACCTGGTACTGGTTGAGGCTGTCATAGATGGTGGAAATCTGCCGCTGGCTGTAGGCGTTGTTGAGCACCGCCGTGACCATATTCATGTCGATGCCCAGGCGCTTGGCCTGGTCGCGGTCGACAATCAGCGTGACCTGCGCCGCGCCCCGGCCTTCACGGGCGTCGATGGCGGTCAGTTCGGGCAACTCGCGCAAGGCGGCGACTACTTTCGGATACCAAAGGCGCAATGCCGCCAGGTCGCCGCTTTGCAGGATGTAGGAATACTGCGCGCTGGTCTGGTCGCGGCTGCCGCCGAATTGCAGGTCCTGATCGGCCATCAGGAACAACCGCCCGCCCGGCACCAGCGGCACCTCCTTGCGCAGACGCTCGATCACCGCCTGGGCGGAAATCTTGCGCTCGCTGATGGGCTTCAGGCGCACCAGCATCACCGCATTGTTGGTGCCGTTGTTGCCGCCGATGAAGCCGGCCACGCTGAGCACCGCCGGGTCCTTGAGCACCGCCTTGCGGAAGGTTTCCATTTTCGGCTGCATCACACTGAACGACAGGCCGTCGTCACCGCGTACAAAACCGATCAACTGGCCAGTGTCCTGCTGCGGCATAAAGGTTTTTGGCACCACCACGTACAGCGCCACGTTCATGCCGATGGTCAGCAACAGGCTGAGCAGGGTCAGGCGACGATGGCGCAACACCCAGTCCAGACTGGTGGCGTAGCCGGCGACCATGCGGTCGTTGATCTTCTGGCTCCAGCGCTGCAGACCGGTCATCTGGGTTTTGACATGGGGCTTGAGCCAACGCGCGCAGAGCATCGGGGTGAGGGTCAGCGAGACAATCAGCGACACAATGATCGCCGCCGACAGGGTGATGGAAAACTCGCGGAACAGGTTGGTGACAATCCCACCCATGAACAGGATGGAGAGGAACACCGCCACCAGCGACACGTTCATCGACAGCAAGGTAAAGCCGACTTCCTGGGCCCCCAGGTACGCCGCCTTCATTGGCGGCACGCCTTCGTCGATATGCCGCGAAATGTTCTCCAGCACCACGATGGCATCGTCCACCACCAAACCGGTGGCCAGGATCAACGCCATCAACGAGAAGTTGTTCAGCGAGAACCCGTACAGGTACATCACCGCAAAAGTGCCCACCAGTGAGACCGGCACCGCCAGGGTGGGGATCAGCGAGGCGCGGAAGTTACCGAGGAACAGGTACACCACCAGGATCACCAGGCCCACGGCGATGAGCAAGGTCATCTCGGCTTCGTGCAAGGTCGCGGTGATCACCGGCGAGCGGTCCATGGCCAGGCTCAGCTTGACGCTGGACGGCAGCACCGCCTGCAACGCCGGTAACTGTGCCTTGATCTGCCGGACCGTCTCGATGATGTTGGCGCCAGACTGGCGGTTGATCACCAGCAGCACCGCCGGTTCGTTGTTGAAGAAACCGCTGTTGTAGCGGTCTTCCACGCCGTCACTGATCTTGGCCACGTCGCCCAGGCGCAGGGCCGCGCCGTTCTGGTAGCGGATCAGCAGCGGCTCGTAGTCCTTGGCCTTTTCCAACTGGTCATTGGCCTGGATCTGCCAGTTGCGCTGGCTGTCTTCCAGGGAACCCTTGGGCCGGCGCTGATTAGCGTTGGCGATGGTGTTGCGCACATCGTCGAGGGCCACGCCGTACTGGTCGAGGGCCTTGGGTTCGAGCTCGATGCGCACCGCTGGCAAGGAACTGCCGCCGATCTGCACTTCCCCAACGCCAGGCACCTGGGACAGGCTCTGCGACAGAATGGTCGAGGCCAGGTCGTACAGTTGGCCCTTTTGCAACACATCCGAGGTCAGCGACAGCACCATGATCGGCGCCTGGGACGGGTTGATCTTCTTGTACGTGGGCATGCTGCGCATACCGCTGGGCAGCAGATTGCGCGAGGCATTGATCGCCGCCTGCACTTCCCGCGCCGCGCCGTTGATATCGCGGTCGGAGTCGAACGCCAGGATCACCCGCGTAGAACCCTGGCTCGACGAACTGCTCATGGTGGTGATGCCGGCAATCGCGCCGAACGAGCGCTCCAGCGGCGTCGCCACCGTAGACGCCATCACCTCGGGGCTGGCACCGGGCAAGCTGGCCGACACCACGATCACCGGGAAGTCGATCTGCGGCAGCGGTGACACCGGCAACAGGTTGAAGCTCACGCCGCCCAGCAACAGGATCGCCAGGCTCAGCAGCATGGTCGCGACCGGCCGGCGGATGAAGGGTCCGGACAGGTTCATGACTCAACCGGCTCCAGGCTTTGCGGCTCTTTGCGCCAGCGGCGGCCGAGGCGGTCGAAATACAGGTAGATCACCGGCGTGGTGAACAGGGTGAGCACCTGGCTCACCAGCAGGCCACCCACCATCACCAGCCCCAGCGGCTGACGCAATTCCGCACCGGAACCGGTGGCGAGCATCAACGGCACCGCGCCGAACAATGCGGCCAGCGTGGTCATCAGGATGGGCCGGAAGCGCAGCAGCGCCGCCTGGTAGATCGCGGTCTGCGGGTCAAGGCCCTGGTTGCGTTCGGCGTCGAGGGCGAAGTCGATCATCATGATCGCGTTCTTCTTGACGATACCGATCAGCAAGATGATGCCGATGATCGCGATCATGCCCAGGTCATTGCCGCTGAGCAGCAACGCCAGCAAGGCCCCCACCGCCGCCGACGGCAAGGTCGAGAGAATGGTGATCGGGTGGATATAGCTCTCGTAGAGCACACCCAGCACGATGTACATGGTGACCACCGCCGCCAGGATCAGCAGCAAAGTGCTCGACAGCGAGGCTTCGAAGGCCTGGGCCGCGCCCTGGAACTGAGTCTGCACACCCACCGGCATGCCGATGTCTTTCTGGGTCTGGTTGATCAGCTCCACGCCTTTGCCCAGCGCAACGCCGGGGGCCAGGTTGAACGACATCATCACTGCCGGGAACTGGCCGATATGCGCAATCGCCAATTGCGCCTGGCGCTGTTCCACACGGGCCAGGCTGGACAGGCGCACCTGGCCGCCGTCGGTGGTTTTCACGTGGATCTGGTTCAGCGCATCCGGGCCGAGGGTTTCGCCGGACTGGGCCTGCAACACCACGCGGTACTGGCTGGCCTGGGTGTAGATGGTGGAGATCTGCCGCTGGCCGAAGGCGTCATACAACGCGTCGGTAATGGTCGATACGCTGACGCCCAGGCGCGAAGCCGCGTCGCGGTCGATCACCAGGTACACCTGCAAGCCCTTGTCCTGCAGGTCGCTGGCGACGTCAGTGAGTTCGGGCAACTGGCTCAACGCGTGGACCAGTTTGTCACTCCACAGTGCCAGCAACTCGGCGTCCGGCGAGGACATGCTGAATTGGTACTGGGTGCGGCTCACGCGGTCTTCGATGGTCAAATCCTGCACCGGCTGCATGAACAGGCGGATACCCACCAGCTTGTCGATTTCCGGCTGCAAACGGGTGATCACCTGGGCCGCGCTCAGGTCGCGCTGGCCGTGGGCCTTGAGGTTGATCAGCAGGCGCCCGCTGTTGAGGGTGGCGTTATCGCCGTCCACACCAATATAGGAAGACAGGCTTTCCACAGCGGGATCGGCGAGGATGATCTTCGCCAGGTCCTGCTGGCGCTGGCTCATGGCGGCAAATGAAATCGACTGTGGCGCTTCCGAAATGCCCTGGATCACGCCGGTGTCCTGCACCGGGAAGAAACCCTTGGGCACGATCAGATATAGGAACACGGTCAGGCCCAGGGTCGCGATGGCCACCAACAGGGTCAGCGGCTGATGCTTGAGCACCCACTGCAGCATGCTGCCATAACGCGCGATCAACCAATCGATCCAGGCGCCGCTGGCCTTGTAGAAGCGGCTTTGCTCTTCCTCCTTGGGCTCACGCTTGAGCAAGCGTGCGCACATCATCGGCGTGAGGGTCAGGGACACCACCAGGGAAATCAGGATCGCCACCGCCAGGGTGATGGCGAATTCGCGGAACAGGCGCCCGACCACGTCTGCCATGAATAACAGCGGGATCAGTACGGCGATCAGCGACAGGGTCAGGGAAATCAAGGTGAAGCCGATCTGCTTGGCGCCCTTGAGCGCGGCGGCCAGCGGGGTTTCGCCTTCCTCGATATAACGGGAGATGTTCTCCAGCATCACGATGGCATCGTCCACCACAAACCCGGTGGCAATGGTCAGCGCCATGAGCGTGAGGTTATTGATGGAGAACCCCGCCAAGTACATCACGCCAAAGGTGCCCACCAGGGACAGCGGCACGGCTATGGAGGGAATGATCGTGGCGCTGACCCGGCGCAGGAACAGGAACGTCACCATCACCACCAGGGCAATGGCGATGAGCAATTCGTGCTGCACGTCTTTGACCGAGGCGCGGATGGTCTGGGTACGGTCGGTGAGTACCGTCACGTCGAGGCCGGCCGGCAGGTTGTCAGTGATGCTCGGTAACAGCGCCTTGATGCGGTCCACCACCTCGATCACGTTGGCCCCCGGCTGGCGCTGGATATTCAGCAGCACAGCCTGGTTTTCGTTGGCCCAGGCGGCAAGGCGTTCGTTTTCGGCGCCGTCGACGATCTGGGCCACGTCTTTCAGGCGCAGCGGCGCGCCATTGTTGTAGGCCAGGATCAGTTCGGCGTATTGCTGGGGCGAGACCAATTGGTCGTTGGCGTCGAGCATCGACACGCGGGTGGGGCCGTCGAAATTACCCTTGGGCTGGTTGACGTTGGACGCGGCAATCAGGGTACGCACGTCCGACAGGTTCAAGCCATTGGCCGCCAGGGCCTCGGGGTTGACCTTGATGCGCACGGCCTGACGTTGGCCGCCTGCGATGCTGACCATGCCGACGCCGCTGATCTGCGCGATTTTCTGCGCCATGCGCGTGTCGACCAGGTCATTGAGTTTGGGCAGCAGCATGGTCTTGGAGGTGATTGCCAAGGTCAGTACCGGGGTATCCGCCGGGTTGACCTTGTTGTACACCGGCGGCGCCGGCAGGTCCTTGGGCAACAGGTTGGTCGCGGCGTTGATCGCGGCCTGCACCTGCTGCTCGGCGACATCCATGTTGATGTCAAGGTTGAAACGCAGGGTCAGCACCGACGCACCGCCGGAGCTGGTGGAGGCCATCTGCGTAAGGCCGGGCATTTGCCCGAACTGGCGTTCCAGCGGCGCGGTGACCGCACTGGTCATCACGTCGGGGCTGGCGCCGGGGTAAAGGGTCATCACACGGATCGTCGGGTAATCCACCTGGGGCAAGGCCGACACCGGCAGCAAGCGATACGAAATGATGCCGGCCAACACAATGGCCAGCATGCTCAGCGTGGTGGCGACCGGGCGAAGGATAAACAGCCGCGACAGGTTCATGAACCGACCTTTTGCGCCTTGCCGGCAGTGGTGCCGGTCTCCCCTTTCGCCGCGGGTTTGCCTTGCAAGTGCTCGGTCGGGGTGGTCGGCACTTCGCTGCTGTCGTTGACCACCTCGATTTCACTGCCGTCCTTCAAGCGGTCGGTGCCTTCCAGCACCACGCGATCGCCGGCCTTGAGGCCTTCTTTGATCACGGTGTTGTCGCCATCTGTGTCACCAATCACCAGGGGCTGCACCTTGACCTTCTTGTCACCGTCCAGCACGTAGACAAAAGTGCCGGTGTTGCCGAACTGGATCGCCGCCGACGGCGCCAGCACCACGTTGTGCAGGGTATCGGCCAGCAGGTGCACATTGACGAACTGGTTGGGGAACAGCGCCTGGTCCTTGTTATCGAAACGCGCCTTGAATTTCAGGGTGCCAGTGGTGACGTCGATCTGGTTGTCCAGGCTCTGCAGCACGCCGGTCGCCTGTTGCTTCACGTCGCCACGGTCCCAGGCTTCCACGGGCAGCTTGTTGCCGGCGTGGTAGCGGGTGAGTACGGTTTCCAGGGTATTTTCCGGCAGGGTGAAGGCCACGCTGATTGGCTGGGTCTGGGTAATCACGGCGAGGAACGTGGTGTCGTTGGCTGCCACCAGGTTGCCGACGTCCACCTGGCGCAGGCCGACGCGGCCACTGATCGGCGCTCGGATCTTGGTGAATTCGAGGTTGAGCTTGGCGTCATCCACCGCACCCTGGTTGGTCTTGACCGTGCCCTGGTATTGCAGGACCAGCGCTTCGGCGGTGTCCAGGGTCTGCTTGGCGATACTGTCCTGGGCGTACAGGTCGCGGTAACGCTGCACGTCGACCTGGGCGTTTTTCAACTGGGCCTGGTTCTGCATCAGCGTACCCTGGGCCTGGAGCAAGGCGTTCTGGTAACTGCGCGGGTCGATCTCGGCGAGCAGGTCACCGGCCTTGACCATCTGGCCTTCTTCAAAGGCGATCTTTACCAACTCACCGCCCACCCGGCTGCGCACATTGATGGTGTTGAGCGCGGTGACGGTGCCCAAGGCCTTGTAGTACACCGGGAATTCGCCCAGCACCGCAGGCGCCACGCGCACTGGCACCGGACCGGTAGAGCCACCGAAACCCGGGCGCATCATCCCCGACTTGCCGGCACGTCCGGCTGGCGCCTGCGCGGCGGCATCCTTGTGGCTGGCGGGCCAGAACTTCCAGCACAGGCCGGCGATAACCAGCAGCACAAGCAGGCCGAACAGCCAGCGGCGGGACTTACGGGGGGAGGATTGCATGGAGTGATCAACCATTGGGCGCGAGAGCTTCTTCTTTGGGAGGCTGAAAGATAAGCACTGGGGCGCATTTAGAAAAGCGCCTTTACCGGCTATTTACCTTGGGCTTACAACTTTTAACTTCTGACCTTAGTTCATCGGCCGTTTCGCTAAGCATCTGAGCTACCAATAAAAACGGCCTGGACTAGGCCAGGCCGCAATCATGCATCAAGCGTGTTACTGCAAAACGACAGTAACGTACCGAAACAGTTACTTCAAAACAGCCAGGGCTGCTTCGTAGTTTGGCTCTTGGCCGATTTCGCTGACCAGTTCGCTGTGCAGCACATTGTCATTTTCGTCCAGCACGACAACGGCGCGTGCGGTCAGGCCTCTGAGCGGGCCATCAGCAATCGAAACACCGTAGTCCACTGCGAAATCCGAATCACGGAAGTCGGACAGGTTCTTCACGTTTTCCAGACCTTCGGAGCCGCAGAAACGCGCTTGGGCGAATGGCAGGTCGGTGGAGATGCACAATACAACGGCGTTGTTCAACTCGTTGGCCTGGGCATTAAACTTGCGAACCGAGGTCGCGCAGGTCGGGGTGTCAACGCTTGGGAAAATGTTCAGCACTTTGCGCTTGCCGGCGAAGGTCGCCAGGGTCGCGTCCGACAGATCGCCGGCAGTCAGGGTGAAATCAGGGGCTTGGGTGCCGGTTTTCGGCAATTCGCCTTCAACCTGGACAGGGTTACCACGAAGGGTGACTTGAGCCATGAACGGAATCCTTATGCTGATTTGGGTTTAACGAATTCGAGAGGCCGAAGTTAACCACAAAGTACGTTCGCTACCTACCGCCAAACATAAATTGTCATGTCGTCGGTTATGGTTTAATTGCGCGCTTTGCGCCCTGCCCCTCAAGGAAAACGATGTCGATGAATGCCCCTGCCACCAAAGTCCTGGTCATTGGATACGTCTGGCCGGAACCCCGTTCCTCGGCCGCAGGCGGGCATATGATGCAAATTCTTGAGAGTTTTCTTACGCAAGGTTGGGATATCACCTTCAGTAGCCCCGCCACTATTGGCGAACACAAGGCCGATTTGACTGCACTGGGCATCGCCGAATGTGCCATAGAACTCAATAACAGCAGCTTCGATGATTTTGTCCGCGAACTGGCGCCGGATATCGTGCTGTTCGACCGTTTCATGATGGAGGAGCAGTTCGGCTGGCGTGTCGAGAAGCACTGTCCCGATGCCCTGCGGGTGCTGGAAACCTGTGACCTGCAGAGTCTGCGCGACGCGCGCCAGCAGCGACTGAAGGATCACCTCAAAGCCCATCCCCACAGCGAGGATTTCAGCGCCCTGTTCGCGCCAGCGCTGAACGATGAATTCCAGCTGATGGCCGATACGGACATCGCCAAGCGCGAAATTGCAGCGATCTACCGCTGTGACATCAGCCTGATGATCTCGGACGTGGAAGCGCAACTGCTCACCGAGCAATTCAAGGTACCCGCCGCCCTGCTCCACTGGTGCCCGCTGATGTTGCAGCCGCCGACCGAGCCCTTCGTGCCGTTTGAAGACCGTGCGCACTTCCTCAGCATCGGCAACTTCCGCCACGCGCCCAACTGGGATGCGGTGTTATGGATGAAAAACAGCCTGTGGCCGCTGATTCGCCAGCAATTGCCCGGCGCGCAGCTGCATATCTACGGGTCCTATACCCCGCCCAAGGCCACGGCATTGCACAACCCGGCGCAGGGTTTTCATGTGATGAATTGGGCCGAAGATGCCCTGCAAGTCATGACCGCCGCGCGTATCTGCCTGGCTCCCCTGCGCTTCGGCGCCGGCATCAAGGGCAAACTGGCGGACGCGATGCTCTGCGGCACACCGAACATCACCACGCCCATCGGTGCCGAAGCCATGGGTGATGATCAGCCGTGGCCTGGCATGATCGAACATAGCGCCCCCGCCCTGGCCGCCGCCGCCGTGGCGCTGTATCAGGATCGTGAACGTTGGACCCAGGCCCAGGAAGACGGCCGCCGGTTGCTGGCACGACGCTACAACGCGGCCACCCACCGGCCGGCGTTGGTGGCGTGCCTGGAACACTGTCGCGGCAACCTGGCTGCCCACCGCCGGGACAACTTCACTGGCAGCATGCTGCGCCACCACGCCCATAAAAGTACGCAGTACATGTCCCAGTGGATCGAGGCGAAAAACCGCCCCTTATAAACACCAGCGCTGGCGAGGGCGCGCGCGACGGGGCATCATCCTACGCAGCAACCACAATAAAGCGACGGCAGCATGACCCGAGCAACGCGTATCACCGACCCTTCCTACGAACTGATGGACGACCACAACGGCCTGTCCATCATCTATCGCCAGCACGGTTTCCCCTGCCCGCTGGTGCGCTGGCACTTCCACAAAGAATATGAGCTGCACCTGATCGTGGCCAGCTCCGGCAAGGTGTTCATCGGCGACTACATCGGCAACTTTTACCCGGAAAGCCTGTTTCTCACGGGTCCCAACCTGCCCCACAACTGGATCAGCCAGGTGGAGGAAAACGAGGTGGTGCCCAAGCGTGACATGCTGGTGAATTTCACTGATGAGCTGTTCGAGCAAGGCAGCCACATCTTCGCCGAACTCAAGACCCTGGCGCCGCTGCTGGAGCGCGCGCAGTACGGCATCGAATTCCGCTGCAAAAAAACCATCGCCCAGGCCATGACCTTGATGCAGCGCATCGAGGACACCCAGGGCATGGCGCGCCTGGGGCACTTCTTTATCCTGCTGGACGTGTTGAGTGCGTGTGAGGACTACCAATTGCTCTCCGGAGTGACCACGCCGCAACTGGCCGATGAACACAGCATCGACCGTACCAACCGCGCAGTGGACTATATCTTTGCCCACTACGCGCGCGAGTTGCCACTTGAAGAAGTGGCGGAGTATCTGGGGATGAAGCCCACGTACTTTTCGCGGGTATTCAAACAGGCCACCGGACGCACGTTTATCGAATTCGTCAATCGGCTGCGCATCAGCAAGTCCTGCGAGTTGCTGGCCGACGGCGACAAGGCTGTGACCGATGTGTGCTTCGAATCGGGCTTCAATAACATCTCCAACTTCAACCGGCGCTTTCAGCAACTCAAGGGCATGACACCCTCCCACTACCGGCGCCTGGCAGTGCAACGGCTCACCGAAGAAAACCGCGGCCAGCATCTTACGACACCAGCAAACGGCTACAGATCAGGCCTTTAGATCGCTGCCTTCGCGCAATGGAACCTTGTAAATAGCCAAGCCACAGAGTGAACACTCCCAACGCTTCTTTTTTATTCGTTGGGTGGCGTATTTTTCACATGCAGGCATAAGGCGCTCGACTAATGACCAGAGTTCACCGCTCTCGCTTAACCACCTCTGTTACGCCCACGGAACCTACAAGACAAAGCCTGCAGGCGGCACCTGAGAACCCGGCGGCCGCCAAAGTCGTCGGACTTTTTCAGGCACGTCAAAACGGGCAAATGGAGCGCTCGCAACCCGAATACGCCGAAAATATGCCCAAACACGCGCCGCAGCGGCTCTTTGATCTGCTCAGCTACACGGTGACAGAAGAGCAGCCAAGTCTGGCCGAACAGATCAGTCAGTTGGTACAGGGCACCGGTAAGTCACTCACAGACGAAGCAGTGCTGCACAATGAAGTCGAGCGGCTCCTGAACCAGCCAAGCGCGCTCAATCCGCAAAAAACTTACACCCAGCTTATTGACGAAATACTCCAAAACCCGTCGCGCGCCATGCCTAACAAAGCCCATGGTTTTTCTCGAGTGCGCCGAGAACTGGGAAATGCCGCCCCTGCGCAAAACGCAGGCGACACTGCGGTCCAGCAGTTCGCCAATGCCTTGGTTGAAGACAGCGACAGCCAACTGGCGATTAACTTCGCCAATCATCTGATCCGCATTCGGGTGAATGCGACCCCATACAGCCTCGCTAGTGCAGCCCCAATTGCCATCCCGCCCAGCTCAACGTTCGGGCTTGCCTGGAACGAACTGGCTGACGCACTCGACGCGGAGCCTTTCAAGACCTTTGCCCAAACCAAAGGTATTGATATTTCAAGTCTTGTCATCAAGGCCAATGGAGACCTGACTGGGCGGATACACAATCAAACCTTCAGCTTCTCTTTGACACAAGATCCCGAATGGGCGAACGCTTCATCTGCCGTTTTGACCGCGTCGAACAAAATGCGCGGGGACATCACGTTCCGCGACCGAGGGCACGCACCAGCGGAGGACGTCGCAGGCTTTTATCTGGAGCGCAACAGCCGCTTCAACAGTGACGACACGCTAATGGCGATTGATCGGCTGATGAGAGAGAGAAACTTCAGTTCGATAAGTAATACCGACAGCTACTACGCGGCTCGATACGTCCCAGTCCAGGAGCGCCAAAAGGACGCCAAACAACAGCTTGCAAACCTGCCACCTTCCCGGTTGAACCGACTACTGGCAGATTTCGCGCCCGCGTCGGCGGCACAAAAAATCAAGGACGCCGATCAGGCCCTGGCCCGCCTGAGCAGCCAAGCGATTGGCACGTTGTCAGGGTTCACGATTGAAGAACTGCCCGAGTACTCGACCTTCAACCTCGTACGTAACAACCTCAAGGAGGCGCTGAACGGCGTTGCCTTTACGGCGTTCGCAAAGGAACAAAACCTTGACGTGTCGAGCGTCCGGATCTTTTCGGAGGACGGAACCTTGATAGGCAAAGTCAATGGCGTCGACACCACCTTCGTTTTGAACGGCCTCTCCGGTTGGTCCGACGTCTGGCCGCAAGTACAGCCTGCGGTAGAACGTATGGCGACAGGCTCAGGCGACTACGTGTATTACCCCAGCGCACGCTCTGCAGAGGTTTCAGAAGTGCTCCGTTTTTACGCGGAAGAAGGACTGCCTCGAAATGACTTCCCTAAGCCTGGCTGGGAGCGAAGAGTGCACGAAGCGAGTCTGCGCAGAAGTGCCAAAATCACTCAAGTCGACGGCTTCAAGGCATTGGTCGGCACGCCCACTGACGATGCCCGCTCGCTGAGCGTACGCGCGGCGCAGCAGGCTGTCATAGTGCAACTCACTGGAAAACCACTGCACCTTACGCCGCTTGAAACCCTGGCGGCAGCAGCCAAGGCCAACGTGCCACAGACCACCCCCGCACCGCCCGTAAACGCGGCACCAGGCCCCGACACGCCAGAAGACACCTTGGCACGTGCCGAAGCCGAACTGGTCGGCACTACACATCGCGTGATGCTTGAGCTCAAGAGCGACCCGACCCCTCCTGCATCAAAAAAGATTGCACCGATCCCGGCCAACAGCCTGTTCGGACAATGGCGGGCTTACTTGGACAAAGCCCTGAAGAGCAGCGGTTTTACCGAGTGGGCCGCGAAACAGGGCATTGACCTGAGCGCCTTGCGCTTTGACCCAACGGACCGCGCGCTGATCGGCAAGGTCGGTGGTGTTGAGCAGCGTTTTACCGCCACTGACTTCACGAAAAAATACCCGGAAGCGCATTTTGACGTGCTCACGCCAGTGTTGACCGCTGCCGAGGCATTCACCGCACACGGAAAACCGATCACGCTGGCTCAGGCCAACGACAGCAGCGCATCCTTTGAGTGGGTGGCCAATTTCTATTCCATCAGTACCGACTACGGCAGCGAGGCGTTCACGCGACACACGGAGCTGATGGGCCGAACATTGGAGTTTCCAACGCCACCTGAAAACCCACGAAAAATCGTGAGCTGGCTGAACCAGCGCAAAACCGCGTTAGGCGACAGCAATGATAGGTATGCGCTGATCCATCAGCTTAAATCCGGGAATGTTGATAACGACGCCACAACCGGCTTTACGGTGGATCCGGACTCCAGCCACCAGCCCAAGGGCACCACGACACTCCAGAAGTTTCTGTCAGACCACGGCTGGTACGGCGCGACGTGGGCCGCACAGGTCGATAACTTGCTGCTGGCGTTGCAAACCGAGATCCCGCAGGCACCTCCCTTAGGCAACCAATGGGGCTTCTTGTCCACGGACCTACCGTTGAGTGCCGAGCAACGCGACGCCGTAGGTAGGTTTGTCAAAACGGCTATTGGCAACCACGACACCCTTCTCAGTTTCTTGAGTTCCGGCGTTTCCCACCTGAGCAGCGACCCTGATCAAGCACTGCAACAGCTCCTCGCCAGTGACATCGCCCAAGAACTCGCCGCGAACCTGCAAACCGCAATGACGGGCGCTGCCACCCCAACCAGCCTTAAGCAATGGCTATTGACCGCCGTTGTGTTGGAGCTTGATCCAACGGCCGGCACCCAGCGCAATATCGTCGCAGGTTTCGACTTCATGTGGTCTGGGAGATGGGGCTACGGCGCCGACAAGATGCATGAGTGGTTCAGCCAAAATTTGGCCAAAACCAAGGAGATCCCGGCAAACCTCCTCCCGGCAGTCACACGCTTGTTAATGTCAGGCGCTGCGCCACATCTGTTGGTAAAAGACTTACCCTCGACGCTGACGCTCGGCTCCACGGAATGGCTCAGCTTTTCAACGGCGGTGAATCTAATCGAACTGCTAAGTGCTGGTGCCAGCGCAAACATGACTTACCAGCAGGTCATGGACTTTCATAAGATCAAGCCCATTTCAGCAGATGAAAACCGCTTACACGCCATCGCCCAACTGAACCCGGTGATTGATTGGGCAGTCATCAATAACCATCTTGTGAAAAATGACAACGACGAATACAGCTTCGAACAACTGAACGACAGCCAGGAAAAACTCAATACGCAGATCAAGGAGACCTCGCAAGCCAAGCGTTACCTGCGAACCTTCGAACCACCAAGCAGAAGGGCCATGGCCCTGGCGGCACTGAAAGAGAAATTTGGCTCAGCCATCGATTTTGAGCGCCCGGTCCTATGGGAAAAGGTTGCAGGCGGGCTCTTTTCCGGCATTCACGCAAGCATCGTCGAGGTCTATGAGGCTGGCCGCCTGGGTGAAAGTTGGCGTACACACCAACCAGGTCTGAACTTCGAAGACCTGCGCAAAAAGGCACATGAGTTGCCGGATATCAACGAGCAATTCGACAAAGCCATCCAGCCAGACTTCACCCAGCGCAGGGCCAGTACGATTTCCCTGTTCAAAGATATGCTCAGCAAGTTGCCGCTGGAAGAGCGTAATAGCCTTAACTTTGGCGCGGTTGAACTTCTGCAAGTGGAAGGTGCCGCCGGTGGCATCATCATAACCTCCGTCTACGAAGGCGTGAGGAGGGATTTCGCGGTCTATCCGGCAACTGGGCAAATCGTCAAAATCCCCGACATTGATCCATTAACGCCGCTAGACAAAAAAGTCAGCCTTGTTATCGACATGGACGCGCTCAAAAACGGGACAGAGCCCAAACAGGGTGTCACCTCCGATGTTGTATTGAGGGAAAGCGAGCAATTCATCCTCATCGAGCGTGCTGACGACGACAAACGCCCTGAGTTGCGTGAAAGGCTCTTCCTTGAACGCCCTGCAAGTGACACGTCCTCCGTTTACGACGGCGAGAGGATGGAGGACCTCGCCAAGGTGCTGGTTGACACGGCCTACCTGCGCAAAAGTACCTTCGTCGCTACCCACCGTGGGTTGCACAATGCAGTTGAACAGGGAGTAGAACCCAGCGACTTCTTCAAAGGTCTTTTACGTGCCCTTCCAGGCGGCAGCAGCCTTGAAGATATTTACCACGGTGAATACGTCAAAGCGGCGGGTGATCTACTCATTGATATCGCGCTCTACGTGGCCACTGAAGGCGCTGGGAAAATATGGACGCTAGCAAAAACAGGTGTTGCGTGGGCCACTGCCAAGGTTTCCGACAAGTTTGTCGAGAAGTTCGGAGCAGAAGAAGCCGAAAGCATTGCACTCAAGGATGTAAGCGCCGCCAGCACCTCGAATTCGATCAACTCATTGAGCCGCATGCAGGATAGCCGCATTGCAGAGTACACGGCAGACATGGCCGACGGCAGAGTCATACGTTCCGACATCCAGAACCAAGTCAAGGTCACCACAGTATTGCAGGACGGTAAATGGTACGCCTACGACGCCAAGACACAGACGGCTTATGGCCCCGCCCTGGAGGGTTTTATCTCGGATACATCAGCCCCCCTGCGCCAAGAGACTTTCTCAAGCGGCACTCAAGCCCTGGTAACTGAAAAGCCCCTGGCCGCCGATGCATATTCCCTGCCTCGCGCCCATGGCTTCGACCTGGTCAATGAGGGCAAGGTCTACCGTTACGATGCCCGAAATCCCAATGTGCTCACCGACCTGGAGTCGGCCGACCACTTTAAGCCCTTGGATAAGGTCGAAGCGATCTGTGAGGCACCGTCCGTTGGCGGCAGAGCCAAACGCGGTGCCAATGATGCGTGCTTCTCCAAAATCATTGGGAACACTCCCAACGAATTGACTCAGGAGCTACAAGCACTTGAGCATGTGCGCTTGTTCCCCTCACCGTCGAAGCTTTTCAGAAAGGATCAATTTGTCGTCTTCGAACGACGCCGCTACCAAGTGATTGAAAGCGAAACAGGGCCTCAACTTCACCCGACGCTGGACAACAAGCCCATCACCTACAAATCGCTGATAACCGGCAGCATCAAACATGATCCACAGTTTGGCCTTTACGTTGGGCAAACCAACGAAGCACTGAACCAGGAAACGCGTGTTATCAAGCTCAACAGCATCAGCGATATCAGTGACGACAAGCGCGAAGTTCGCGCGGTCATCGTTAACGGTCGAACGCTTGGTGACACCGAAAAGTACCTGGTGATCGAGGCGGACACCGCGCAGTTTTATTACGCGAAACTGAATACCACGGCATCCGGTGAACTCACATTCTTTAAAACCACACCCAACGACCTATCACTCGTAAATGGCTATCGGAATAAATTCAGCACCCGCCAAGGCGTGGCCAGAACACCACTGGATGCCGAATTCATCGCCCTGCCCAAACTGGACTCGGCGCTGGCAGAGTTGAAACGTTCGGGTTACCAGAAAAAAGATGTCGACGAGTTAGGTGCTTTCGTTAAAAACATGACGAAGGAGCAGCAGCGCGAGGTGCTCTATCAGTTGCAACGTAGCGAAGCGATTGGCAAGGCGAATATCGCCCTGAAGCCAAATCAAGTAACCGCTCTGACAACGCCTGCGAACTTCTCGACGTTAACAGCCGAGCAGCAAAACACACTCCTGGCGCAGCAGGTAAAAGACACGGTAACCCGTTCCATGACGGCCACCGGGCTAGGCCCAGGCAACCGGATACGCTCAGCATCGGATATTGCACGAGCAGACGCAGCCAGCCAGACCGTCGAATGGTTGCGTCGAAGCATTCCCAGCAGTGCGCGGAATCGCTCTGACATGATTTTGAAAGCCGGCGCCGGCAATTGCGGAGAAATGGCCCTGCTTTCGAGGGACATCATCAAAAAGAGTGGTGGCAATGCCTACGAATGGGCAGCCTCAGATGCTCACGCATTCACTGTGGTGGGCGGCCCCTCCGGGCTACCTGCAGCAACGGTCGACTTCTCGGAACCTGAGTGGACGGATGCCTGGGTTGTCGACCCGTGGGCAGGCATTGCCAGCCCCGCTCGTGAGTACACGCAAAAATTGAAAGCGGTCATGACGCAATGGGAGCGTGATGGCATAAAAATAGTGGACGGCAACAAGACCATAAGCCCACTGGACAAAGACTGGATGGGTGCCCTTATCACGAAACCGAAGACGCCGTATCCTCACGGTTATATCAACCCCTAAGCCCCTGCTGCGCCGGGCGAAAAGCGCACGCAGTTGCAGTGCAGCGATTTTCGCCCAGGCCGGGCAGTGAAAAGTTTCAGCCACCGCCAAAGACAGTGCAAAAAAGTATCAGTCCCAGTGTTCCCAAGGATTTGTCACAGCGCAATTAGAAGGCTGTAATCAACGCACACTCTTCCTGACTCCCTGTGGGAAGACACAACAACAATAACTGTCCTTCTGTAGCCCCGTGGGCGCGGAAATGGAGTGCGCGATGAAGTTCACAGCAAAAGCCCTGCTTGTCTCTACCTGCATGATGACCTGCATGACCCTCAGCGCCGTCAGCCTTGGCGCGCAGACCCTGACCATTGCCACCGTCAACAACAGCGACATGATCCGTATGCAGAAGCTCTCGAAAACCTTCGAGACCGAGCATCCGGAGATCAAGCTGAACTGGGTGGTGCTCGAAGAAAACGTGCTGCGCCAACGCCTCACCACCGACATTGCCACACAGGGCGGGCAGTTCGACGTGTTGACCATCGGCATGTACGAAGCTGCACTCTGGGGTGCCAAAGGTTGGCTGGAACCGATGAAGGACCTGCCGGCGTCCTACGACCTCGATGATGTATTCCCTTCGGTGCGTGACGGTTTGTCCGTCAAGGGCTCGCTGTACGCCCTGCCCTTCTACGCCGAAAGCTCGATCACCTATTACCGCACCGACCTGTTCAAGGACGCCGGGCTGACCATGCCCGAACACCCGACCTGGACCCAGATCGGCGAATTCGCCAGCAAACTCACCGACAAGACCAAAGAGCAATACGGCCTGTGCCTGCGCGGCAAAGCCGGTTGGGGCGAGAACATGGCGCTGATCACCACCCTGGCCAACGGCTACGGTGCGCGCTGGTTCGATGAGAAGTGGCAGCCGGAATTCAACGGTCCAGAATGGAAAGACGCGCTGAACTTCTACGTCGACAACATGAAGAAATCCGGCCCGCCGGGTGCTTCCAGCAACGGTTTCAACGAAAACCTGGCGCTGTTCAACAGCGGCAAGTGCGCAATCTGGGTCGACGCCAGCGTGGCGGGCTCATTCGTCACCGACAAGACCCAAAGCAAAGTGGCTGAGCATGTCGGCTTTACCTTTGCCCCGCACGAGAAGACCGACAAAGGCACTTCATGGCTGTACTCCTGGAGCCTGGCGATCCCTACCAGCTCCAAGGCCAAGGACGCCGCCAAGGTGTTCACCAGCTGGGCGACCTCTAAAGAATACGGCGCCTTGGTCGCCAAGACCGACGGTGTTGCCAACGTGCCGCCAGGCACGCGCAAATCAACCTACAGCGACGAGTACATGAAGGCCGCGCCGTTTGCCAAGGTGACCCTCGAATCGCTGAAAGTCGCAGACCCGACCAAACCGACGCTCAAGCCGGTGCCGTATATCGGTATCCAGTTGGTGACCATTCCTGAGTTCCAGGCGATCGGGACGCAGGTCGGCAAGTTCTTCTCGGGCGCGCTGACGGGTCAGCAGACAGTGGATGCTGCATTGACCGCCGCGCAGACCACCACCGAGCGTGAAATGAAGCGGGCCGGTTATCCCAAGTAACCTCCCTGACCTGTAGGAGCGAGCTTGCTCGCGAAAAAGGTACATCCGAAGCCGCACTGGGCCTGGAATGCCTTCGCGAGCAAGCTCGCTCCTACAGGGGTTTTGCGCACCTGCCTCTAATCGGTCTTGATTACCATGAATACACCCGCCAAAAACCGCCTGGCCAACCCCGGCTGGTTCCTTGTCAGCCCCTCGGTGGCCTTGCTGCTGCTGTGGATGATCGTGCCGCTGGGCATGACCCTGTACTTTTCGCTGATCCGCTACAACCTGCTCTACCCCGGCGAAAACCAATTCGTGGGGTTGGAGAACTTCACCTACTTCATCACCGATTCGGGCTTCCTGCCCGGCGCCACCAATACCTTGTTGCTGGTGGGCAGCGTGTTGCTGATCAGCGTGGTGTTCGGTGTGCTGATCAGCGCCCTGCTGGAGGCCAGTGAGTTCTTCGGCCGTGGCTTGGTGCGAGTGTTGTTGATTTCGCCGTTCTTCATCATGCCCACTGTGGGCGCGCTGATCTGGAAGAACCTGATTTTCCACCCGGTCTCGGGGATTCTCGCCGCCGTGTGGAAGTTCTTCGGCGCAGAACCCGTGGACTGGCTGGCGCACTACCCGTTGCTGTCGATCATCATCATTGTGTCGTGGCAGTGGCTGCCCTTCGCGATTCTGCTGCTGATGACCGCCATGCAGTCCCTCGATCAGGAACAAAAGGAAGCCGCGCGCCTGGACGGTGCCGGCGCCATCGCGATTTTCTGGCACCTGACCCTGCCCCACCTGGCCCGCCCGATTGCCGTGGTGGTGATGATCGAGACGATCTTCCTGCTCTCGGTGTTCGCTGAAATCTTCACCACCACCAACGGTGGCCCCGGCTACGCCTCGACCAACCTCGCCTACCTGATCTACAACCAGGCGCTGGTGCAGTTCGACGTGGGCATGGCGTCGGCCGGCGGCTTGATTGCCGTGGTCATCGCCAATATCGCGGCGATCATCCTGGTGCGGATGATCGGCAAAAACCTGACTGACAAGCCTTGAGGGCCGCGCCATGACGCTTCAACAATCCCGCCGCCTGCAAAGCCTGTTGCTCGGCACATTGGCCTGGGCCATCGCGATCCTGATCTTCTTCCCGATCTTCTGGATGGTGCTGACCAGCTTCAAGACCGAAATCGACGCGTTCGCCACGCCGCCGCAGTTCATCTTCACGCCGACGCTGGAGAATTACCTGCACATCAACGAGCGCAGCAATTACTTCAGCTACGCGTGGAACTCGGTACTGATTTCCTTCAGCGCAACGGCGCTTTGCCTACTGATCTCGGTGCCAGCGGCCTACTCCATGGCGTTCTACGAAACCCAGCGCACCAAAGGCACGCTGCTGTGGATGCTGTCCACCAAGATGCTGCCGCCGGTGGGCGTACTGATGCCGATCTACCTGTTGGCCAAGAGCTTTGGCCTGCTGGATACGCGTATTGCGCTGATCATCATCTACACCCTGATCAACCTGCCGATTGTGGTGTGGATGGTTTACACCTACTTCAAGGACATCCCCAAGGACATCCTCGAAGCCGCGCGCCTGGATGGCGCGACCCTGTGGCAAGAGATGGTCCGCGTACTGTTGCCGATTGCCAAGGGCGGCCTGGCGTCTACCGTGTTGCTGTCGCTGATCCTGTGCTGGAACGAGGCGTTCTGGTCGCTGAACCTGACCTCTTCCGCCGCTGCGCCGCTGACCGCGTTGATCGCCTCCTACTCCAGCCCCGAAGGCTTGTTCTGGGCCAAATTGTCCGCCGTGTCGACCTTGGCCTGCGCGCCGATCCTGATCTTTGGCTGGATCAGTCAGAAACAGCTGGTGCGCGGTTTGTCCTTTGGCGCCGTTAAATAATAATTCCTAGCGGAGGCTCATCATGGCCAACCTGAAAATCAAGAATCTGCAAAAAGGCTTCGAAGGCTTTTCCATCATCAAGGGCATCGACCTTGAAGTGAATGACAAGGAATTCGTGGTCTTCGTCGGCCCGTCGGGCTGCGGTAAGTCCACCCTGCTGCGCCTCATCGCCGGCCTGGAAGAGGTCAGCGAAGGCACCATCGAACTGGACGGCCGCGATATCACCGAAGTGACCCCGGCCAAGCGTGACCTGGCGATGGTGTTCCAGACCTACGCGCTGTACCCGCACATGAGTGTGCGCAAGAACATGTCGTTTGCCCTGGACCTGGCCGGTGTCGACAAGAAGCTGGTGGAGAGCAAGGTCAGCGAAGCGGCGCGCATCCTGGAGCTGGGCCCGCTGCTGGAGCGCAAGCCCAAGCAGCTGTCCGGCGGCCAGCGTCAGCGTGTGGCCATCGGCCGCGCGATTGTGCGTAACCCGAAGATCTTCCTGTTCGACGAACCGCTGTCCAACCTCGACGCCGCCCTGCGCGTACAGATGCGCCTGGAACTGGCGCGCCTGCATAAAGAGCTGCAAGCGACCATGATCTACGTAACCCACGACCAGGTTGAAGCCATGACCCTGGCCGACAAGGTGGTGGTGCTGAACAGTGGCCGTATCGAGCAGGTCGGGTCGCCGCTGGAGCTGTACCACCAGCCGGCCAACCTGTTTGTGGCGGGTTTCCTCGGCACGCCGAAGATGGGTTTCCTCAAAGGCAAGGTCACCCGTGTTGAAAGCCAACGCTGCGAAGTGCAGTTGGACGCTGGCACGTTGATCAACCTGCCGCTGAGTGGCGCCACCTTGAGCGTGGGCAGTGCAGTGACCCTGGGCATTCGTCCGGAACATCTGGAAATTGCTTCCCCGGGCCAAACCACCCTGACCGTCACCGCCGACGTCGGCGAGCGCCTGGGCAGCGACACTTTCTGCCACGTCATCACCGCCAACGGCGAGCCGTTGACCATGCGGATTCGCGGCGACATGGCCAGCCAGTACGGCGAGACGCTGCACCTGCACCTGGACCCGGCGCACTGCCACCTGTTCGACACCGACGGTGTAGCCGTGGCCCGCCCACTGCGCGCCGCCGCCTGAATTCGCGAGACTTTGCTGATGAAACTGAATAAACAGAACCTCACCCAGTTAGCGCCGCATGTGAAACTGCCGGCCTACGCGATTGCCAGTACCACGCAGGGCATCGCCCATATTGGCGTCGGCGGTTTCCATCGCGCGCATCAGGCGTATTACACCGACGCGCTGATGAACACCGGCATCGGCCTGGACTGGAGCATCTGCGGCGTCGGCCTGCGGGCCGAAGACCGCAAGGCCCGCGACGACCTGGCCGGCCAGGACTACTTGTTCACCTTGTATGAGCTGGGCGATACCGACGACACCGAAGTGCGTGTGATCGGCTCGATCAGTGACATGTTGCTCGCCGAAGACGGCGCCCAGGCGCTGATCGACAAGCTGGCTGACCCGGCGATCCGTATCGTCTCGTTGACCATCACCGAAGGCGGCTACTGCATCGACGACAGCAACGGTGAATTCATGGCTCACCTGCCGCAGATCCAGCATGATCTGGCGCACCCGCGTGCGCCAAAGACCGTGTTCGGCTTCATCTGCGCCGCCCTGACCCAGCGTCGCGCTGCGGGCACACCGGCGTTTACCGTAATGTCCTGCGATAACCTGCCACATAACGGCGCCGTGACGCGCAAGGCACTGCTGGCCTTCGCTGCCTTGCACAATGCCGAGCTGCACGACTGGATCAAGGCCAACGTGAGCTTTCCGAACGCCATGGTCGACCGCATCACACCGATGACCAGCACCGCGCACCGCCTGCAATTGCATGATGACCACGGCATTGACGATGCCTGGCCGGTGGTGTGCGAACCTTTTGTGCAATGGGTGCTGGAGGACAAGTTCGTCAACGGTCGCCCGGCCTGGGAAACGGTCGGCGTGCAGTTCACCGATGACGTCACGCCGTATGAAGAAATGAAGATCGGCCTGCTCAACGGCAGCCACCTGGCACTGACCTACCTGGGGTTTCTCAAGGGTTATCGGTTTGTGCACGAGACCATGAACGACCCGGTGTTTGTCGCCTACATGCGCGCCTACATGGACTTGGACGTCACGCCAAACCTGGCGCCAGTGCCGGGCATCGACCTGACGGACTACAAGCAGACGCTGGTGGATCGCTTCTCCAACCAGGCGATTGCCGACCAACTGGAGCGCGTGTGCTCGGATGGCTCATCGAAGTTTCCCAAATTCACCGTACCGACCATCAATCGCCTGATTGCCGATGGCCGCGAGACTGAGCGTGCGGCGCTGGTAGTAGCGGCGTGGGCGCTGTACCTCAAGGGTGTGGACGAGAATGGCGTGAACTACAAGATTCCCGATCCGCGTGCGGAGTTTTGCCAGGGGCTGGTGAGTGATGAGGCGTTGATCAGCAAACGGCTGCTGGGGGTGGAAGAGATTTTTGGCAAGGCTATTCCCAATTCGCCTGAGTTTGTGGCAGCGTTCGAGCGGTGCTATGCAAGCCTGCGTGACAATGGAGTCACCGCAACCCTGCAAAACCTCCTGAAGAAACCGAATTAACACTGTGGGAGCGGGCTTGCTCGCGAATGCGGTCTGTCAGAGACAAATGTATCGACTGAAACACCGCATTCGCGAGCAAGCCCGCTCCCACTTTTTGATCGGGTTAACACTCCAAAAAATAAGACTGCTGAGCACCCCATCATGACCCAGCAAAACCTGTTTCTCGGAATCGACTGCGGCACCCAAGGTACCAAGGCCATCGTCCTCGACGCCTCCAGCGGCAAGGTACTGGGCCTCGGCGCGGCGGCCCACACCCTGATCAGCGGCGCCAATGGCCGACGCGAGCAGCACACCCAGGAATGGCTGGACGCCTTTACCGAAGCCACCCATCGCGCCCTGCAACAGGCAGGCGTGGACGGCCAGGACATCCTCGGCATCGGCGTTTCCGGCCAGCAACATGGTTTGGTGCTGCTGGATAACCAAGGCCAGGTACTGCGCCCGGCGAAACTCTGGTGCGACACCGAGACCGCGCCGGAAAACGACCGACTCTTGCAGCACCTGGGTGGTGAACGCGGTTCCCTGGAACGTCTCGGCGTGGCGATTGCACCGGGCTACACCGTGTCCAAGCTGTTGTGGACCCGCGAGCAGCACCCGGACATCTTTACGCGCATCGCGCATATCCTGCTGCCCCATGACTACCTCAATTACTGGCTCACCGGCCGCGCCGTCGCCGAGTATGGTGATGCGTCGGGCACCGGCTACTTCAACGTGCGCACCCGCGAATGGGATGTGGCGCTGCTCAAGCACATCGACCCGAGCGGACGCCTTGAAAACGCCTTGCCACAACTGATCGAGGCCGATCAAAGCGTCGGCACGATTCTTCCGGCGATTGCCGAACGCCTGGGCATCAACCCCAACGCCATCGTCTCCAGCGGCGGTGGCGACAACATGATGGGCGCCATCGGCACTGGCAACATTGCCCCTGGCGTGATCACCATGAGCCTCGGCTCGTCGGGCACCGTGTATGCCTTTGCCGACCAACCCAGCGTCAGCCCGCAAGCCTCGGTGGCCACCTTCTGTTCATCCAGCGGCGGCTGGCTGCCGTTGATCTGCACCATGAACCTGACCAACGCCACTGGGGTGATCCGCGAGCTGTTCGACCTGGACCTGACCGCGTTCAACGCCCTGGTCGAGCAAGCGCCCATCGGCGCCGACGGCGTGAGCATGCTGCCGTTTCTCAACGGCGAACGCGTGCCCGCCCTGCCCCACGCCACCGGCAGCCTGCACGGCTTGACCATGACCAACCTGACCCGCGCCAACCTGTGCCGCGCGGTGGTCGAAGGCACCACCTTCGGCCTGCGCTACGGCCTGGACCTGCTGCGCCAGACCGGCCTGCAAAGCCAGAGCATCCGCTTGATCGGCGGCGGTTCGAAAAGCCCGGTCTGGCGGCAGATGGTCGCCGATATCATGAACACCGAAGTGGTCTGCACCGAACAAAGTGAAGCCGCCGCCCTGGGCGCGGCGATCCAGGCGGCGTGGAGCCAGTCCGGCGAGCCACTGGCCAGCCTGTGCGACAAATGTGTGAGCGTCGACCCGGCCAGCCGTACTCTGCCGGTAGCGGCCAGTGTCAGTGCGTATCAACAAGCCTACGAGCGCTACCAGCAGCTTGTGGCAACCCTTTAAGAGCGAACGACTATGTATCTGGTGTGTGGTGAAGCGCTGTTTGATTTTTTCAGCGAGGAAGACGCCAGCGGGCAGGCTTCCAAAGTCAATTACAAGGCGATTGCCGGCGGTTCGCCGTTCAACGTCGCGGTAGGCCTGCGCCGCCTGGGTATCGAGGCGGGTTTGTTCGGCGGCTTGTCCACCGACTTCCTTGGCCGCCGCTTATTGCAGGTGCTCAAGGATGAGGGCGTCAGCGAGCGGTTCCTGGTGGAATTCGCCGCGCCGACCACCTTGTCGATGGTCGCCGTGGGCGCCAATGGCTCACCGCAGTACAACTTCCGTGGCGAAGGCTGCGCCGACCGACTGCTGGACGTCAGCCATCTGCCCGAGCTGGGTGATGACATCCGTGGCCTGCATATCGGCTCGTTCTCGCTGGTGGTGCAACCGATCGGCGACACCTTGCTGAGCCTGGTCAAGCGCGAAAGCGGCAAGCGCCTGATCAGCCTCGACCCCAACGTGCGGCTCAACCCGCAGCCGGATATCCAGCTGTGGCGCGACCGCGTAGGCGAGTTGGTCAAACACGCCGACCTGATCAAAGTCAGCGACGAAGACCTGCACTTGCTCTACCCCGATCAGTCGCCGGAAAGCGTGCTGCAGGGCTGGCTGCAGCATCGTTGCCAGTTGGTGTTCCTCACCCGTGGTGGCGACGGCGCCAGTGTGTTCAGCCGACAGCATGGCCACTGGTCGGCGCCGGCAGTCAAGGTGGTAATGGCCGATACCGTGGGGGCTGGTGATACCTTCCAGGCCGCGTTGATTGCCTGGTTGACCGAGCAGCAGCGTGACTCGGTAGAGGGCCTGCAACAGCTCACCCGTGGGCAAATCGACGCCATGCTGGGTTTTGCAATCCGCGCTGCGGCGTTGACCTGCACCAAGACCGGTCCGGACCTGCCTTACCGCCACCAGGTGAGCTGAACCCGGCAGCAACATGACCAATGTGCCACCACGCAGGCCACGTATTCCGTGGCCTGCGCGCGTTTATATAAAAATTGCCATGTGGGAAAACTGTGCTAAACCCACAACAGGAGCAGTAATTACAACACATGCAGGACAGACCCATGCAAAAGAGCAACGGTTTTTCAACCCGCGCCGTTTTAGCTGTCGGCCTCCTCTCACTGCAGTACACCACACCACCACAATCCTACGCTGCCTGCACACTCACGCCCGGCCCGGGCAACGACACATTTATTTGCGACAGCGGCACCAGTGCCGGCCTGACCGATCTCCTTGGCAATAACCGCCTGACCCTGCCTGAAGGTAACAGCGGCATCATCAACGGCAGCGTCATCTTCGGTCCGGGGACAGACGCCGTGCGGATCGACTCCGGCCAGATCACCGGTGCTGTACAGCAAGGCGCCGGCAGCGATGATTTCATCATGACCGGAGGGCAGATCCAATCCTTGGCACAGGGTGACGGCCGTGACACCTTCCTGATGACTGGCGGCATCATCGTCGGCGAGGTCGTGGACGGCGACGTGTCGAAGCAAACCGGTGGCACCATCGGTCGGGTCGACATGAAGCTCGACAAGAACCTCTATGACATGTCTGGCGGCGCAATCCTGGGCAACCTGGTCACCGGTTTCGATACCGATACGATCATCGTCTCGGGCGGCAGCATTGGTGGCAATATCAGCACCAGCGGCGGCGACGACAGCATCACGGTCAGTGGCGGCATGATCAATGGCGAGATCCGCGCCAGCGTCGGCAATGACACGTTCAACTGGCTCAATGGCGGCCAGATCAAATCGGCGGTGCTGATGGGCGATGGCGACGATACCGCGCTGCTGCGCGGCCTCAGCGAAAGCCTGCTGGCTGCCACGCCCTCCATCGACGGCGGCCTGGGCAACGATCAACTGACCTTCGACAGCACGACGTCCAGCACGGCGTCCCGCTACATCGGCTGGGAGACGGTCAATCTCAACAACAGTTCGCGCTTCGACCTGGCGGGAGATTTTTTCCTGGGTGACAGCGCGAGCAATACCGGCACCTTCAACATTGACGGCAGCAGTACGCTGGCCGTGACCCAAGGCAGCGTGCGGCCCTATCTCGCCGGCCAACTGGCGACGCTGAACAATGCCGGCAAGATCGACATGACCACCGGCAGCGCCACCGCCAACGATGCGCTGACGGTGCATGGCAACTACGTGGGCAATAACGGCCAGTTGTGGCTGCAAACCGTGCTGGGCGATGAAAACTCCGCGACGGACAAGCTGGTAGTATCCGGTGGCACGCTGAGCGGTCATACCGAATTGGCGGTGAGCAACCTCGGCGGCGTCGGGGGCTTTACCCGCAATAACGGGATCGAGGTGGTACAGGCGCTCAACGGCGCGGTGAGCAGCACCGATGCCTTCTCGTTGAAGAGCTCGGTCTCGGCCGGGGCCTATGAATATTTGCTGTTCAAGGGCGGCGTGACGGCCGGTACCGAAAACAACTGGTACCTGCGCTCGTCGGTGGTTGCCGTGCAACCGCCGGCGGTGCCACCCGTGCCACCGACACCACCGGTGGTGGTGCCCGTACCGCCGATTCCAGCGACACCGCCGGTGGTCGACTCCGACGAGCCGCCGGTGGAACCGCCGACCTCGCAACCCGTCGCGCCGGTCGAGCCCCCCGCCCCGCCGCCCAGCCAGGTTGCAGCAGGCAACTCGCCGGAATCCGCCGCGAGCAACCCGGCGCTGCCGACCGCCATTGCCGGTGCCGAGCCCATCCCGCTGTACCGCTTGGAAGTGCCGGTGTATTCGGTGGTGGTGCCCGCCGCACAGTTGATGACCCTGCAAGCGCTGGGCACCTTTCATGATCGCCAAGGCGAGCAAAGCCTGCTGACCGAAAGCGGCGCGGTACCGGCTGGCTGGGGGCGTGCCTATGGCAGCGACTTCAACAAGCACTGGTCGGGCACCGTGGCGCCAAGCTTCGACGGCTCGGTCAAGGGCTATCAGGTCGGTCATGACCTGTATGCATCCGAAACCAGCGGCGGGCAGATCCAGCGCTTCGGGCTGTTTATCGGCCAGAGTCGCCTGAGCGGGGACGTGAAAGGATTCTCGATGGGCTGGCAGAACAATCGCTCCGGGCGGGTCAAACTCGATGGCGATAACTTCGGTGCCTACTGGACGCTCACCGATCCGACCGGCGGGTATGTGGATCTGGTTGCGATGGGCACGCGCCTGAAGGGCGACAACAAGTCCGAGCGGGGCATAAAGATGGACACCAAGGGCCATGCCCTGGCGCTGTCCGCCGAAGCCGGCTACCCGATTGCCGTTTCCGAGCATTGGGTCGTGGAACCGCAGGTCCAGGTAATCCGCCAGACGATCGACCTGGACAGCCAGAACGACGGTATTTCCAGGGTGTCATTCGACTCCCAGGATTACTGGACCGGTCGCCTCGGCGCCCGCCTCAAGGGCCGCTACCTGGTGAATAACACGCCTGTCGAACCTTATCTTCGGGCCAATGCCTGGCGCACCTTCGGTGGCAGCGACACGGTGACCTACGATGATGTGGACCGCATCAAGAGCGATCACAAGTCATCCACGGCGGATGTGGGTGTGGGCGCGGTTGCTCGGCTGTCGCCTTCGGTGAGCGTCTACCTGGCCGCAGACTACAACACCAACCTGGACGGCAACGCGATGGAGGGTGTCAGCGGTAATGCCGGGGTGCGGATGAGTTGGCAAAGATGAAGGTTTTGTCAGCCAGGCAAACATTAATCGATGGTTAATCCCGCGAGTCGAGAGTGAAGCTGTACCCACTTGCGGAGAACCACCATGAAACTGCGCACGTTTATGCTCGGCGGCACCCTGGCACTGGCAGCAGTGTCAGGCCTGGCCCAGGCTGACGATCAGACAAACGCCGTCAAAACCGTGCCTTACCAGTACGGCATGCCGATGGATATCGCCAAGGTATTGGCCATGAACGAAACCCCGACCAATGACTGCAAAGTCATCAAGGCCGATATCAAGTTCCTGGACAAGGCCGGGAAAGTGGAAGATGTCAGCTACCGGAAGATGTCCGAAGCCTGCGATTTCCAGAACTGATCGACAGGCCTGAACAGCATTGGGCCTGGCAATCACCAGGCCCACAGGTCAAGCATCAAGCATTTTCAGTAAGCGCGCCCTCCTACGCGTTGCAGGATGGGGGTATGTGCGTGTTTCAGGTCCTCACGCAACCCGGCGATCAGGTTGCAAATCGCTCGACTGCTGTCGAGTTTGTCCGCGTTGATCCCTTTGACTTCCAAATCGACCCGGTCACGATCACGGTCGTCGTAAACCTTGATCGTCAGCGAAGCATCTTCGGCTTTGGTGCATTCGCACCGTTTAGGCAGGAAACTTCCTTCAATAATGCTGCGAAGTTCTAATTCCGAAAGCATGGTCAACCTCTCCTTTTCTGAGACTGCCAACAGATTGTTGTGTATCCGACGAGCTCATGCCCGCCGCGCCTTGCCGGCCCTGGAAGACGCTTGTAACACCCAAGCCTACTCGGCAAAATCGGCCTTCGTTGTAACTTTTCCTCATAAGCCACATGCCGAGATATATAAGTAAAAGTCTGCGGTTTGAATCTTCGTCGAACCTCAGCGATTAAACGTTTAACTCTGGACTCAAAATTCATTGCAGGCCTGTGCGGCGACCCTTTCGGCAACATGTCGCAAACTATCGAAGTTGATGTTCGCTCCGGAATTGATCGCCACCAAGGTCTGTTTGCGCAGGCCATGATGGGCGACGTACTTGCGCACGCCCGCCACTGCCAACGCGCCAGAAGGCTCGGTGATTGAGCGCGTGTCGTCGTAGATCAGCTTGATGGCGCTGCACAGTTCGTCGTTGCTGACCGTGATAACGTCATCCACCCAATCCCGGCAGATTTCAAACCCGTAGGCCCCTACCTGCGCTACCGCCGTGCCGTCGGCAAACCCGTCGACACTGGGCAGCACCACCCTTTCGCCGGCACGCAGCGCTGCCAACAGACAGCTTGAACCCTCGGGCTCGACGCCGATGATGCGCACCTCGGGCCGTAGGTATTTGACGTAGGCGGCAACCCCGGCAATCAGTCCACCACCGCCTACCGGTACGAAGATCGCATCCAACGGGCCCTGTTGCTGACGCAGAATTTCCATGGCTACAGTGCCCTGACCGGCGATCACATCCGGGTCGTCGAAGGGCGAGACAAAGGTGCAACCGGATGACTCAGCCAGTTGCAGCGCGTGGGCCAGGGCAAAGGGGAAACTCTCGCCATGCAGCACGGCTTCAGCGCCACGGGAACGTACGCCGAGCACCTTCAACTCCGGCGTAGTGCTGGGCATGACGATCCGCGCCTGGATCCCCAACTCCCTTGCTGCCAGCGCCACGCCCTGGGCATGGTTGCCAGCCGATGCGGTGACCACGCCGCGCGCCTTTTGCTCGTCGCTCAACTGCACCAGTTTGTTGTAGGCACCCCGGATCTTGAAGGAAAACGTTGGCTGCAAGTCTTCGCGCTTGAGCAGCACCTGGTTGCCCAGCAACGCTGACAATGCGGGTGCGGGTTGCAACGGCGTGCGCACTGCCAGGTCGTAGACCGGCGCGGCGAGGATCTTTTTTACGTAATGCTCAAGGAGTGCCGAGTCGGCGGTGCAGGTGCTCATAGGTGTTTCCTGGCTTTTTGTTCAAGGCCCAGGAGACGGAAAAACAAAACCCGCCTCTAGGGCGGGTTTGGGTACAGCCGTGCGCTATCCCGCCAAATGAGGAATGGCGGTAATAATGCTTGGCTGGCTGCGAAAAGGTTGAAAGGTCATGCCACGAAATTAACCGTCCCCGGCCGGACAAGTCAACAAAAGGTTTACTTAGAACATACGAAACGTATACGCTTTGTATATCAACCTAGCACAGTGAACCCCATGGGCATCGTCAAGATCACCGACCAACTGCACGAACAACTGCGCCTGGCCAGCGCTGCGATGGACCGTTCCATCAACGCCCAGGCCGAATTCTGGATCAAGATCGGCCTGCTCGCCGAGCTCAATCCTCACCTGCCCTACAATGAATTGATCAACAAACTGTTGCTGGACAAACCCGACCTGATCCGGGGGCGCAGTTGATGATCAAGACTGCCGCCCAACTGGCCGTGATGCGTGAATCCGGGCGCCTGCTGGCTCAGGTCTTTACCATGCTTGACGGGTTTGTCGCCGTTGGCCGCTCCACCCTGGAGCTGGACGCCGCCGTCGAAGCCTTCATCCGCAACGACCTCAAGGCCCGCCCCGCCAGCCTGGGGCAATACGACTACCCCTTCTCCATCAACACCTCGATCAACGAGGTGGTGTGCCACGGCATGCCCAGCGCCAAGGACATCCTCAAGGACGGCGACATCATCAACATCGACATCACCTTGGAAAAAGGCGGCTACATCGCCGATTCCAGCAAGATGTACATGATCGGCACCGTCGCCCCCAAGGCCCGGCGCCTGGTGGAGATGACTTTCGAAGCAATGTGGGCCGGCATCCGCCAGGTCAAGCCCGGCGCGCGCCTGGGCGATATTGGCCACGCTATCCAGAGCCATGCGCAAGCCAACGGCTACAGCGTGGTCCGCGAGTATTGCGGCCACGGCATTGGCCGACAGATGCATGAAGAACCACAGGTCCTGCACTTTGGCCGTCCCGGCACCGGGTTGGAACTGCGTGAAGGCATGGTGTTTACCGTGGAGCCGATGCTCAACCAGGGCAGCTCGAAAGTACGCAGCCTCAAGGATGGCTGGACGGTGGTGACCAAGGACAACAGCCTGTCGGCGCAGTGGGAACATACCGTGGCGGTGACGGCGGATGGGTTCGAGGTCTTGACCTTGCAACCCAGCGCCTGAACGACGCAACCCCTGTAGGAGCCGGCTTGCCGGCGATGGCATCGCCTGAAACACCGCGTTGCCTGCATCGCCGGCAAGCCAGCTCCTACAAGGACCGGTGTTCACACGACATTGGCGCCGCCCGCTATCCGCTTCAGCCCCACCACCATCAAGCCCGCCCCAAGCCCCATCGCCGCCAGAAACAACGGATACGACACCCACCACGGCGTCCCCGCCGTCATCATGCTGAACTCCGACATGCCGCCAATGCTCGCAATCAGGTTCAGCGGCAGGAACACCACGTTGATCAGCGTGAGCTTGCGCAGCAGGTTGTTCATGCTGTTGTTCATCAGGTTGCCGCGGGCGTCGATCAGCCCGGAGAACACGTTGGAATAGATCTCCGCCTGTTTGTAGCACTGGTGGTTCTCGATGATCAGGTCGTCGATCAGCGCGAGTATTTGCGCACTGAAGTGTTCCTTTTCTGCATGATTGCGCAGCCGCGACAGCACCGCGCCGTTGCTGTGCAGCGCGTTGATGTAATAGATCAGGCTTTCGCTGAGGCTGAACATCTGCATCAGGTGGTGGTTGCTCATGGACGCATTGAACTGCTGCTGCAATTCCCGTGCGACCAGCTTGATCACCTTGAGGTGGCCCAGGTAGTGGTGAATGTTGTTGAGCAACAAGTCGAGCAATACATCCAGCGGCGTGTGTAACGGGCGGCGCTTGCCGAGGCCGGTCAGCGGGGTTTCGTCGGTGGCGATCACCAGCAGGCGGCCAGGCGAAAACAGCAGGCCGCAGGACGACACCTCGAACACCAGGTTGCCGCCACCGGAGTAGTTTTCCGGGCGTTTCCAGATCAGGAACAGATTGTCCGGGTGAAACTCGATGCGCGAGACCTCATCGGGGTCCAGCGCCGAGGCCAGGGCGTGCTCGTCGAGCTTGTGGTGGTCGCGCAGCCACTCGCGCTCGGCAAGGTCAGGGTTGTTGAACAACTGGATCGGGGCATCATCACTTTCCCCACTGTGCAGCTTGCCATCGGTCAGTTGAAAACGCTGGATCATCGCCGGGTCACCAGACCTGGCCCTGACGCTTCAACTCCAGGCGCCGCACAAACTCCTCCAGCACCAGCCCATACAGATCGTCCTGCAAATAGGCATCTTCGATACCTGCGTCCAGGTTCGGGTTGTCGTTGACTTCGATCACCACCACCTTGTCGCCGGACTGCTTGAGGTCGACGCCGTAGAGACCATCGCCGATCAGGTTGGCGGTCTTCACGGCCAGCTCCACCACCGCCTTGGGCGCTTCATGGACCGCCAGGGTACGGCATTCACCGTTGATGTCCTGGCCGATGGCCTTGTGGTTGTAGATCTGCCAGTGGCCCTTGGACATGAAGTACTGGCAGGCAAAGATCGGCTTGCGATTAAGGATGCCGATGCGCCAGTCGTACTCGGTGTAGAAGAACTCCTGGGCCAGCAACAGCACCGAATGTTCGAACAACTCGGCAGTGGCCTTGAGCAAGGCTTCCTGGCTTTCGACCTTGATCACGCCGCGGGAAAAACAGCCGTCGGGGATCTTCAGCACCAGCGGGAATCCCAGACGCTCGCCGACCCGTTCGAAGTCTTCCGGTCGCTCCTTGTAGAGGATTTCGGTGGCGGGCATGCCCAGTTGGTGACTGTTGAGCAGGTCGGTGAGGTAGACCTTGTTGGTGCAGCGCAGGATTGACGCCGGGTCGTCCATCACCACCAGGCCTTCGCTTTCGGCTTTCTTGGCGAAGCGGTAGGTGTGGTTATCGACGCTGGTGGTCTCGCGGATCAGCAAGGCGTCGTATTCGGCCAGGCGCGAATAGTCCTTGCGCTCGATCAGTTCCACATCGATGCCCAGGCCCTTGCCAACGCGGATGAAATTATCCAGGGCCTTGGCATTGGAAGGCGGCAATTGCTCTTGAGGGTCGTGCAGGATGGCCAGGTCATAACGGGCCAGGCGACGTGAACGCGGCTGGCGCCAGATCTTGCGGCTGAAGTTGTCCAGCGCGTGGGCGAATTGATCTTCCTGATCGTCGCGCAACTTGTGCAGCACGCCCGATTTAACGCCTTCAATATGCCAACCGTTATTCTTTTTAAAATCAACTAACAAGATCGGGCACGGAAAGGCTTCAAACAACTGACGGGCCAAATCTTGCAACGGCTCTATATTGGTCCGACCAAAATAAAGTGTTAGGGTAAAGCCTTCGGTATTGCTGTAAAGATGATGACTCAAGGCTTTATCGAGGGTTTTATCCAGGTCGTCCAAGGCCAGGCCGTACAGCGACTTCTTCGTCAGTTCGCTGATGGTGCGCACCGACGGAATCACCTTGTGCCCGCGGGCTTCGGCCAGCAGCGAGCAGTAATAACCGTGCCCCAGGTACTTGTAGCTGCGGCACAGGTTGATCACCTGTACGCGCTTGCCACTCTCGTTTTCACGGGTCTGTTCCAGGTATTCCTGGGCGGTGACGATGTCTTCGCTGGGAAAGTAGGAGGCCCAATCTTCCTTGCGCTCGACAATGATCACGACTTGACTGCTAGCTTTCGGTGGTGCGCAAAAATAACTTTTATTAGTTATTGTCGCCGCGAGGGTTTGCTCGGATACTTCACGCCAATGACCTTGTACCGCCGACATAATATTTGATCCGCTTTAGAGAACTCGACCTTTTCTATTAAGCACGATCTTTTAGAGAAGTCCCGTTTCGTTACGCAACTTTTACGGCGGTCATATGGCTCTTTGCTTTCGCGTTGCAACCCTCTTGGATGTGCCCGGATTAGTGGCACTGGAACAGCACTGCTTCACCACTGACCGGCTGTCACAGCGCAGTTTCCAGTGGATGGTCAGCCGCGCCCATGGCCAGTTGCTGGTGGCGGACAATGACGGGCAATTGCTCGGTTATGCGCTGGTGCTGTTGCGCCGTGGCACCTCGTTGGCGCGTCTGTATTCCATCGCCGTTACCGAACCTGCGCGTGGCACGGGGCTGGGCAAACAGTTGCTGAGCCGCGTTGAAGCTTTCGCCGTGGCACAGGGTTGCACGCGCCTACGCCTGGAAGTACGCACCGACAACCCCGACGCTCTCAGCCTTTATGAGCGCAACGGTTATCGGCGCTTTGCCCTGATCGACGCCTATTACGAAGACCACACCGCCGCCCTTCGGTTAGAAAAGACCTTGTCCAGACTCAGCATCCTGTAGGAGCGAGCTTGCTCGCGAAGATCCACCAGACGCCGCGTTAAACCAGGAGTCTCGCGTCATCGTTGACGTTTTTCGCGAGCAAGCTCGCTCCTACAGTGGTCTTGGCTTCCAGCTCGCGCACCAGTGGCAACACACGCTTGCCGAAGTACTCGACTTCTTCCTGGAAGTGCAGGAACCCCGCCAGCACCAGGTCCACCCCCACCGCCTTGAGCGCGACGATGCGCTCGGCAATCTGTTGGGGCGTGCCGATCAGGTTGGTCTTGAAGCCATCGTTGTACTGCACCAGGTCTTCAAAGCTGGACTTGGCCCAGTTGCCCTCGCCTTCCGGCGATGCCTTGCCCGCTTGCTTCGCTGCATCGCCAAAGGCATTCACCGCCTCCGGGTCGGCCTTGTCGATGATCTCCGCGAGCACGGCGCGGGCTTCTTCCTCGGTGTCGCGGGCGATCACGAAGGCGTTGACGCCGACTTTGACCGAATGGTTGTTCGCCGCCGCTTTCGCGCGAATGTCATCGACCTGGGCCTTGATGCCTTCCGGGGTGTTGCCGTTGGTGAAGTACCAGTCCGACACCCGCGCCGCCATGTCCCGCGCGGCCCGCGAGCTGCCGCCCTGGAACACCTCCGGTTGGCCCAGTGGCTTGGGCTTGAGGGTGTAGTTGTTGAAGCGGTAGAAGTCGCCCTTGAAGGTGAACTCATCCTGGGTCCAGATGCCTTTGAGGGCGCGGATGAACTCTTCGGAACGGCGATAACGCTCATCGTGCTCCAGCCAGTGTTCGCCGATGGCCTGGAACTCGCCCTTGAACCAGCCGCTGACGATATTCACTGCGATACGGCCGTTGGTGAGCTGGTCGATAGTCGCCAGTTGCTTGGCCGCCAACGCCGGTTGCCAGGGGCCTGGCAGGATCGCGGCGATCACCTTGAGCGTGGTGGTCGCGGCCAGCAGCGCATGGCTGAATGCCACGGACTCATGCTGGTTTTCGGCACCGTAGCCCGCGGTGAAGCGGATCTGGGTGAGGCCGTATTCGAAGCCGGCGGCCTCCGCCAGTTGCGCCAGTTTGCGGTTGTAGTCGATGCCCCAGTGGGTACGTTGTTCGATCTTACTGACCACTAACCCACCACTGACGTTGGGCACCCAGTAGGCAAATTTCACGGCTTGCTGACTCATCTCGCGTTTCCTCGCACAAAGGGGATGTACCCAGGGCTTGAGCAGCAAGCGTGCCAGGCCGTGAAAACGCCCGGGCCAGGGGCGTTGCACGCAATACCGCGTGCGGGCGTCGATGTCGCAGAGTGTACGGGTTTGTCGATCAGCTGTTGCCAGGGCAACAGTGGCTGAGCGCTTTGGCCCGTAAATACGGGCGCCGATACCCGGCACGGAGTATGCAATCTCCCCTGCATTGATCACTGCCCAGGAACCTTGCCCATGACCGAACAACACGTCATCAACCCGCTGTCCACTGGCGTCGACTATTCGACCTTGGCCGCGCGCTTTCGCCCGATCTTCCAACGCATCGCCGACGGCGCTGTAGAACGCGAACAGTCGCGCACCCTGCCCCATGAACCGATCCAGTGGCTCAAGGAAGCAGGCTTTGGCGCAGTACGCGTGCCGGTGGAATATGGCGGCGGCGGTGCTTCCCTGCCGCAGCTGTTTGAACTGCTGATCGAATTGGCCGAAGCCGATTCCAACGTACCCCAGGCCCTGCGCGGGCACTTTGCATTTGCTGAAGATCGTCTGAACGCCCCGCCCAGTGCCGGCCGGGATCTGTGGTTCAAGCGGTTCGTGGACGGCGATATCGTCGGCTGCGCCTGGACCGAGATTGGCAACGTGGCGATCGGCGATGTGGTCACCCAGGTCAGCCCTGACGGCGATGGCTGGAAGCTCAACGGAGAGAAGTTCTACAGCACTGGCAGCATCTTTGCCGACTGGATTGATGTGTATGCCCAACGCAGCGACACCGGTGGTGATGTGATCGCCGCCACCCGCGCCCGTCAGCCTGGGGTGGTACACAGCGATGACTGGGACGGCTTTGGCCAGCGCACCACCGGCAGCGGCACGTCGCGTTTTACCGACGCGGTGGTGGATGCGGAAAACGTCATCGACTTTGCCAGCCGGTTTAAATACCAAACGGCGTTCTATCAGTTGGTGTTGCTCGCCAGTTTGGCGGGGATTGGGCGTGCGGCCTTGCGCGATGTGGCGCATCAGGTGCGCAGCCGTAAGCGCATCTACAGCCATGGCAATGCGGCGCATGTGAGCCAGGATGCGCAGGTTCAACAGGTGGTCGGGGAAGTGGCGGCGCTGGTGTATGCCGCTGAGGCGAGTGCGCTGAGGGCGACGCTGCCGGCGCAACGGGCGTATTTGGCGCGGTTTGGGGGGGATGATGCTGCTGAGCGTATAGCCAATGTGGCTGCAGAGATTGAGTCGGCTACGGCGCAGGTGGTGGTGTCGGGGTTGATTCAGCGGGCTACCAGTGAGTTGTTTAATGCACTGGGGGCTTCGGATGTGCGGCAGGGTAAGGCGCTGGATCGGCATTGGCGGAATGCGCGGACGGTGTCGTCGCATAATCCGGTGATTTATAAGGCTCGGATTGTGGGGGATTGGGTGGTTAATGGGGTGGAGCCGCCGTTTGTTTGGCAGATTGGGAATGGGCGGGGTTGAGTTGTGGGTTTGATTGGGGGCATATCCGTTATTTAGGTGATGGCGGCTTATGGTTCCGCCCTTACGGCGGGTCACTTTCGAAAAGCGCGAAAGTAACCAAAGCGCTCTTGCCCCAACACTCGGCACCTCGCCTAGGCTCGGTGTGCCCGTAATCCGACAGTGATTTGGGGGGCCGCCGCCACGCGCCATCCATGGCGCGGGGCGGCTAAACCGGCATCCCTGCCGGTTTACCCCCCAAATCCCTGCCGAATTCCGGCCAGCGTGTTTGACGGGGCGCCTAAGATCAAGATCAAAAGCAAGAGCACAGCGGCCTGACAGCCGGCTTGAGTGGTGTAAAGCAAAGGCAAAATCAAACGCGGTCCTGTAGGAGCCGGGGGGACGCCTAGTTCTTGCCGGCGATGGTCTTCAACGATAATGCGGGGGAACCAGACAAAACGCGGCGGTCTCACGTTTTTCGCCGGCAAGCCGGCTCCTACAGGGACCGCGTATCTACGATGCGAAGCGAGTCGCTCTTGATCTTAGGCGCCCCGTCAAACACGCTGGCCGAACGCAGGCTTGAATCCGTGGGTAACCCGGCAGGACGCCGGGTTAGCCGCGCTGGGCCAAGGATGGCCCATCGCGGCGGCCCACGGATTCAAGCCGGAGTGAGGGCACACCGAGCCTAAGCGAGGTGCCGAGTGTTGGGGCAAGAGCCTTTTGGTTACTTTTGGGCTCTTTTCAAAAGTGACCCGCCGTAAGGGCGGAACCAATACCAGCCATCACCCAAACAACGGATATGCCCGCAATCAAAACGCCAACTTATAACCAATGGCCATCAACATAACCGCCAAGCAAGGCCGCAACACGCCATCAGGCAGTTTGCCCGTCATATGGCTACCCACATAGATCCCCGGCAACGACCCCATCAACAAAAAACCCAACAAATGCCAGTCCATATTCCCCATGCTGGCATGCCCCAACCCCGCCACCAGGGTCAACGGCACAGCATGCGCAATCTCAGTCCCCACCAACCGCCGCGTCGCCAGGAACGGATACAAAATAAACAACGCCACCGTCCCCAACGCACCCGCACCAATGGACGTCAGGGCCACCATGGTTCCGAGGATCGCCCCCGTCACCACCGTCAGCGCATTCAAATTGCGCGGACTCATGTGATAGCTGTCTCCCGCATGCCGCTGGGCAAACCCCAACAGGCTCTTCTTGAACAGAATCGCCAATGCAGTCAGCAACAACACCACCCCAAGCGCCTGCTTGATCACTGCATTCATCACGCTAGGGTCGGTATGCAAACTGGCCAGAAACCACAAGGTCAACAGCACCGCAGGCACGCTGCCCAAGGTCAGCCAGCCAGTAATGGTCCAATCGATATTCTTGTTCTTGCTATGCACCAGCACGCCACCGGATTTGGTGATGGCGGCATACAACAGGTCAGTGCCCACGGCGGTGGCCGGGTTGATACCGAACCACAACAGGATCGGGGTCATCAGCGACCCCCCACCCACACCGGTCATGCCCACGATAAAACCAACGATCAGGCCCGCCACCACAAAACCAAAATTACCCACATCCATTCCAGCTACCTGCGGCCTTATAAATTTCTGGCCGCAGGATAGCGATTTTTCTTATAACGACTTATATCAATATGATCTGACTTTATGCCTTTTAGCTCAGTCGATGACAGACATACGCTTGGGTTTGATACGGAAAGGCCACGGTGTCGCGCCCCTTCAGTGAAGGATGCGTGTCGATCAGTGCCTGCAGTTGCGCGGTCACCACAGCCTTGGACGCCTCCGGCAGCGCAGCAATAAAGCTCACGGAGAGAAAGCGATCCATGATCACCTCCTGAGGACTGCCCACATGACTGTAGGGAAAACAGGTCATTTCAGGCTCGGAAAAATACTTGCCAGTGAAGGCCTCACGCCAACGCCCCGTATGAAAACGCGGCGTATCCCCCTCGTACGGAGTAATGATGTCAGTGATGGCGGCGACCCAATCCACCGACTCATCCCGCACATTCCACACCAGGCCCAGTCGGCCGCCGGGCTTGAGCACGCGATGGATTTCCGCCAGCGCGGCCTCGGTGGAGAACCAGTGGAACGCCTGGGCACACACCACCGCGTCAGCGCTGGCGGCCGGCAGCGGGATGGATTCAGCCGTGCCATTGACCAGGCGCACATCGGGCAGCAGCTTGGTCAACTGCGCGCCCATCGCCGCCACCGGCTCGACGGCAATCAAGGTCGGCGCCAGGGTGCTGAGCAAGCGGGTGAATTTGCCAGTGCCGGCGCCCAGGTCGATCACACTGGACAGCGCGTCGATGTGCAGTGTGTCGGCGAGCCAGCCCGTAAGTTGTCTTGGATAATCCGGCCGACCTTGGGCGTAGGTGACGGCCTGGGTCGAAAAACCCTGTTGAGCAGACGTGTGAACACCAGTCATTGCCAATCTCTCCTCGGGTAAAGCGGGGGCACAGTGTGCGCCCTCTCACCTTTATTTTCTAATCGCTGCATCCAATCGCGCAGGCCCTGGGTAGTCCTTTCAGAACCCCCGCTGTTTGACTGAAATGGAGAAGTACCCATGAACGCTAAAGCACTGTTCTGCCTCACCGCCCTGCTCGCTGCCACCCCCGCAGCGTTCGCCCAGACCGGCTTGCCCGACAGCATCAAGGTGCCGGACGGCCATAAGGTGGCGATGGAAACCACCGGCGTCGGCGAAATCACCTACGAATGCCGCGACAAAGCCAACGCCGTCGGCCAGACCGAGTGGACCTTCGTCGGGCCCAAGGCCGTGTTGAATGACCGCAGCGGCAAGCAAGTCGGCACTTACTTCGGCCCGCCGGCCACCTGGCAGGCCAAGGACGGTTCGAAAATCACCGGCACCCAATTGGCCGTGGCGCCATCCGGTGCGGGCAACTTGCCGTATCAATTGGTCAAGGCCAACCCCGCTGAAGGCAAAGGCGCGATGAGCGGCGTGAGTTACATCCAGCGCGTGGCCCTCAAGGGCGGCGTGGCGCCGAGCAGCGAGTGCACCGCAGCCAACAAAGGCAAGCAGGAAGTGGTGAAGTACCAGGCGGATTACATTTTCTGGGCGGCCAACTGAGTAAAGTCGTCTACGCTGCCCCCCATGCCGATCATTGGGGGGTAGCCATCCGTGTTTGATTACGAAGCCTGTCTGCAGGCTTGCGCCCGTGGCGATCAACGCGCCTTGCGCCAGCTGTATGAGCAGGAAAGCAGCCATCTGCTCGGCGTGGCGTTGCGCATCGCCAGGGACAAATCCCTGGCCGAAGATATCGTACATGATGCGTTTATCAAGATCTGGCGAGGCGCCAGTAGTTTTGACCCCAGTCGCGGCTCGGCCCGTGGCTGGGTGTTCAGCGTGACCCGGCACCTGGCGCTCAACGTGGTGCGTAACCATTACCGCGAAGTGCCTTTGGGCGACGAACACGAGCAAGTCGCCGCAACCGAAACCTTTGAATTCAGCGCGCGCTCGGGACAGGTCCACACCTGCCTGGAGCAACTCGACCCGGCCCGTCGCACGTGCATCCTGCATGCCTATGTCGACGGTTATTCCCACAGTGAAATCGCCCAGAAACTCGACACCCCGTTGGGGACCGTCAAGGCCTGGATCAAACGTAGCCTCGCCGCGCTGCGGGAGTGCATGGCATGAACGACCCACTGGACGAACTGGCCAGCGAATACGTGCTGGGCACCTTGCCCGGCGAACAACGCGCCGACGTCGAACAACGCCTCAAGCACGATGCCGAACTACGCGCTGCAGTGGACGCCTGGGAGCAACGCCTGTTGCCGCTGACCGCCTTGGCGGAACCCGTACCGCCCTCCTCTGAGCTGTGGCGGCGTATCGAACGTAACATCGCCACTGCCCGCACGCACTGGTGGGACCTGCTGGCCGTGTGGCGCGGCCTGGCCGGTGCCGGGCTTTTGACCACGCTGGTACTGGCCGGGTTGCTACTGACCCGCCCGCCCACTGCCGACCCAAGCTTCGTGGTCGTGCTGGTCGCGCCGCAAAGCCAGGCACCGGGATGGGTGATCCAGGCCAGTCATGATCAGCAGATTCAGCTGATCCCGTTGGGCGTGATGGAAGTGCCGTCCGACAAGGCCCTGCAGTTCTGGACCAAGGGCGACGGCTGGCAAGGGCCAGTGTCCCTCGGCCTGGTCAAACCGGGCCAGACGCTGTCGGTGCCGCTGGACAAGCTGCCGCCGCTCACGCAAAACCAGCTGTTCGAACTGACCCTGGAAGACCCGCGTGGCTCGCCGACCGGTAAGCCCACTGGGCCGATTCAGGCGATCGGCCGCGCGGTGAAGGTGCTCTGATCAGGCGACGGTGGGCAACCACACGCGAAACCGCGCACCACCCAGCGGTGAAGCCAACGCCGTCAGGCTGCCGCCCTGCGCTTCCAGGGCGCGCCGGCTGATGGCCAGGCCCAGGCCGAAACCACCCGTGGCGCGGTCGCGGCTGCGGTCCAGGCGGTAGAACGGTTCGAAGATGCGCTCGCGCTGGTCCACAGGGATGCCGATCCCGTCGTCGTCCACCCAGATTTCACAGCCCTTGGCACACACCTTCACGCCGACCTGGATACGCTTGTCGCAGTAACGCGTGGCATTGCGCAACAGGTTCTGCAACGCGCGGGCGGTGAGGCGTGGGTCGAGGCTGAAGCGCTCCACGGCGCAGTCGAGCGCCACATCGATGACGATCTCTGGGTTTTCCAATTCGTCATCGACACTGCCGAGCACGCTGTCGATGAATTCATCGAGGACCACTTCGACCCGCTCCGGCAACTGCGCCGGGTTTTGCAGGCGGCTGTAGGACAGCAACTCCAGCACCAGCTCATCCAGCTCGCGGATATGCGCCACCAGGCTTTGCAGACGTTCGCGACTGGCTTCGGGCAAGTCTTCGGACAATGCCAGGGCCAGGCCGAAATCCAGGCGCGTCAGCGGCGTGCGCAGTTCGTGAGAGACCGCATTGAGCAGGTCGCGTTGCTGGTTGAGCAGGTGTTCGATGTCGTCGGCCATGGTGTCGAACACCGTGGCCAGGCTGCCGATGTTGGAGCTTGGGGGAATGTGTGTGCGTTCGCTCAGATTGCCCTTGCCTAATTGGGCTGCGGTGTTTTTCAGGCGTTCCAGATCACGCCAGTGGGGGCGCAGCCACATCAGCAGACAGGCCAGTAACGCAGCCACGATCAACACATTGATCGCCCAGTACAGTACGTTCATGTCGAGTGGATCGGGCGGTATGGTCAGCTTGACTGCGAACTGCTCGTTGACCGGCGAGCTGATTTCGGTCATCCAGCCCCACTCCCCCAAGCGCACGACCGACTTGCCCTGCTCCAGCAGTTGTTCTTCCGCCGGGGTGTAACTGGCGTCCTGGCGCAGCAGTAATTGCACTTTCAGCGGTGCAAAATCGCGCCCCAGTTGCTCGGTCACCTGTGACCAGCGCTCTACCGGCGCCCGCAGGTATTGCTTGACGATCAGTTTCTGCTGGCCGCGGGTCTGCTCGATGTTGTAGTTCATGTAGCGGTGTTCGAACAGCTGGATCACCAGCGAGGGAATCAGGTAGATCGCCAGACTGTAGGTGACGATGGTGATCAGGTAGAGCCGCAGCAGTACTCTGAACATGGCTCAGCATTCCCACTCGGAACGGCTGAAGAGGTAGCCCTTGCCCCACACCGTCTTGATCTTGCGCGCTTCACCGGCATTGTCGTCGAACTTGCGGCGCAGCTTGGAGATGGCCACGTCCACCGAGCGGTCGGTGCCATTGAACTCGATACCGCGCAGGCGTTGCAGGATCTGGTCACGGCTGAGGACTTCGCCGGCATGCCGGGCGAGCACCACCAACAGGTTATATTCGCCGCTGGACAACTCCACCGGCTGCTCGCGCCAGGTCACCGTGCGCTCCGACAGGTCGATGCACAGGTTGCCCATGATGATCTGATCATTGGCCACCTGGGGTTCGGACAGACTGCTGCGCCTTAACAACGTACGCACCCGCGCCAGCAATACCCGTGGCTCACAGGGCTTGGTCACGTAGTCGTCGGCGCCCATTTCCAGGCCCAGCACCTGGTCGTGGCTGTCATCGCGGGCGGTGAGCATCAGGATCGGCAGCCCTGCCGAATCGGCGCGTAGCAGGCGGCAGACTTGCAGGCCGTCGAGGCCTGGCAGCATCAGGTCGAGGATCACCAGGTCCGGCGGGTTCAGGCGCGCGCGTTCACGGACGTGGTCGCCACGGCTGAGCACGCTGACGTGGTAGCCATTGCGTTCCAGGTAGCTGGCAATCAGCTCGGAGAGTGCGGCGTCGTCTTCCACCAGGAGGATGTTGGGCATGGTGTTTCCAAATAATGCGGTTTGTTGGTGTGTTGCAGGATTGTGCAAGGATATACGCCCCCGGCGCCCCGCGCGCCGCACCTTACATTTCTTCACAGACGAGCTACACAGCTTCACAGCACCACGGCGCAGGTGACTTTAGGATGCGCCAGTCAATATTGGGATAAGAGCATGTCGAAGAATCTGTTTGCGCCATTTTGCCTGCTGGCCCTCACCCTGGCCCTGAGCGCATGTGGCGACTCCGCCGCCGAAGCGCCGCAAATGCCCCTGGCCAAAGTGCGCGTCGAAACCCTTGAAGCAAAGCCCCTGGCCATTACCAGCGAATTGAGCGGGCGTATTGCCGCACCGCGCATCGCCGAAGTGCGTGCACGGGTCGCAGGCGTGGTGATGCAACGGGTGTTCAAGGAAGGCCATGACGTGAAACAGGGCGACGTGCTGTTTCGCATCGACCCCGCGCCGTTCAAGGCCGACCTCGACAGCGCCCAGGCCAACCTGAGCAAGGCCGAGGCCGATGCCTTCAAGGCGCGCCTGCAGGAACAGCGCTACAGCCAATTGGTGGAAGGCAATGCCATCAGCGGCCAGGACTACGATAACGCCCGCGCCGCCGTGCGCCAGACTAACGCCGAAGTCGCCGCCAACAAGGCTGCCGTCGAACGCGCCCGCTTGAACCTGGGCTACGCCACCGTGACTGCGCCGATTTCCGGTCGCATTGGTCGCGCATTGGTCACCGAAGGCGCACTGGTCGGCCAGAACGAGGCCACGCCGCTGGCGCTTATCCAGCAACTGGACCCGATCCACGCCGACCTGACCCAGTCCACACGCGAGCTGAACGACCTGCGCCGCGCCTTCCGTGCCGGCAGTTTGAAGCAGGTCGGCCAGGACCAGGCCAAGGCCACGCTGATCGAGGACGACGGCAGCCTCTACCCGCTGCCGGGCAAGTTACTGTTCGCCGAGATCAGCGTCGACCCCGGCACCGGGCAGATCATCCTGCGCAGCGAGTTCCCCAACCCGGACCTTGACTTGCTGCCCGGCAGTTTTGTGCGTGTGCGCCTGGAACAGGCTGTCGACAAGCAAGGCATCAGCGTGCCGCAACGCGCCATCACCCGTGACAGCGCCGGTATCCCGATGGTGTTGCTGCTGGACGCCGAGCAGACCGTGAGCCAGCAGCCGGTAGAACTGGGTGCAGTGATCAATGACCGCTGGATCGTCAGCAGTGGCCTCAAGCCCGGTGACCGCATCATCGTCGAAGGCCTGCAACACGCGCGCCCCGGTGAAAAAGTTGAAGTGGACGACAGCCCGCTCGTAAAGGAATAACCCGCCATGCCGCAGTTCTTTATTGACCGCCCGATCTTCGCCTGGGTGGTCGCCCTGTTTATCCTGCTGGCCGGCCTGCTGGCAATCCCGCAATTGCCGGTGGCGCAGTACCCCAACGTGGCTCCGCCGAAAGTCGAGATCTATGCGGTGTACCCCGGTGCGTCGGCGCAGACCCTGGATGAAAGCGTGGTGAGCCTGATCGAGCAGGAGCTCAACGGCGCCGATCACCTGCTGTATTTCGAGTCCCAGAGCAGCCTGGGTTCGGCCACCATCACCGCCACCTTCCAGCCGGGCACCAACCCGGAAATGGCCCAGGTGGACGTGCAGAACCGCCTCAAAGCGGTCGAGCCGCGCCTGCCGCAAGCGGTGACCCAGCAAGGCTTGCAGGTGGAGAAAGTCTCCGCCGGTTTCCTGCTGCTGGTGACCCTCACCTCCAACGACGGCAAGCTCGATGACGTGGCGCTGAGTGATTACCTGGCGCGCAACGTGATGAACGAACTCAAGCGTCTCGACGGTGTGGGCAAAGCTCAGCTGTATGGTGCCGAGCGCGCCATGCGCATCTGGATCGACCCGCAGAAATTGATCGGCTTCAACCTGACGCCGGCCGACGTGAATGCCGCGATCAGCGCGCAGAACGCCCAGGTCTCGGCGGGCAGCATCGGTGATTTGCCGGGCACCAACACCCAGGAAATCACCGCCGCGATCCTGGTCAAGGGCCAGCTTTCAACGCCAGCCGAATTTGCCGACATCGTGCTCAAGGCCAACCCCGACGGCTCGACCGTGCGCATCGGCGATGTGGCGCGGGTGGAAGTCGGCAGCCAGGAATACCAGTTCTCCACCCGCCTGAACGGCAAGCCGTCCACCGCCGTCAGCGTGCAGTTGTCGCCCGGCGCCAATGCGCTGAGCACCGCCACCCTGGTGCGGGCAAAGATGGACGAGCTGTCGCGCTACTTCCCGGCCAACGTGGAGTACAAGATCCCGTATGACACCTCGCCGTTCGTCAAGGTCTCGATCACCAAGGTGGTCTACACCCTGCTCGAAGCGATGGCACTGGTGTTTGCGGTGATGTTCCTGTTCCTGCAGAACGTGCGCTACACCTTGATCCCGACGCTGGTGGTGCCGATTGCCCTGATGGGCACTTTTGCCACCATGCTGTTGCTGGGCTTCTCGATCAACGTACTGACCATGTTCGGCATGGTACTGGCCATCGGCATCCTGGTGGACGACGCCATTGTGGTGGTGGAGAACGTCGAACGCATCATGGCCACCGAGGGTCTGTCGCCCAAGGAAGCGACGAAAAAAGCCATGGGCCAGATCACCGGGGCCATCATCGGCATTACCCTGGTGCTGGTGGCGGTGTTCCTGCCGATGGCGTTCATGGCCGGTTCCGTGGGGGTTATCTACCAGCAGTTCTCGTTGTCGATGGCCACCTCGATCCTGTTCTCGGCATTCCTCGCCCTGACCTTGACCCCGGCCCTGTGCGCCACCTTGCTCAAGCCGATCGCCAAAGGCGAACACCATGCCAAGGGCGGTTTCTTTGGCTGGTTCAACCAGCGCTTTGAAAGCCTCACCGACCGTTATGAAGGCTGGGTGGCGTATGCCCTCAAGCGCAGCGGGCGTTACCTGTTGATCTACCTGGTGCTGCTGGTGGGCCTGGGCTGGATGTTCAGCCGCCTGCCCTCCTCCTTCCTGCCGGTGGAAGACCAGGGCTACACCATCACCGACATCCAGTTGCCACCGGGTGCGAGCAAGAACCGCACGGTGCACGTGGCCGAGCAGATCGAAGCGCACAACGCCGAGGAACCTGGGGTGGGCGACACCACCATGATCATGGGCTTCAGTTTCTCCGGTTCAGGGCAGAACGCCGCGCTGGCGTTTACCACGCTCAAGGATTGGTCGCAACGCAGCAGCGATGATTCGGCCTCGTCGATTGCCGACCGCGCCAACATGGCCTTCAGCGAGCTCAAGGACGCGGTTGCCTACGCGATCCTGCCGCCGCCGGTGGACGGCCTGGGCACGTCCAGCGGCTTCGAGTTCCGCCTGCAAGACCGGGGTGGCGTCGGTCATGCCGCACTGATGGCGGCACGTACTGAATTGCTGGCCGCCGCCGAGAAAAGCCCGATCCTGGCCAACGTGCGCGAAAGCGCCCTGGCCGAAGCACCGCAAGTGCAGCTGGAAGTGGACCGCAAGCAGGCCAACGCACTGGGCGTGTCCTTTGCGGACGTGGGCAACGTGCTGTCCTCGGCCATCGGTTCGGCCTATATCAACGACTTTCCCAACCAGGGCCGCATGCAGCGGGTGGTGGTGCAGGCCGAGGGCGACCAACGCAGCCAGGTGGCGGACTTGATGAAAATCAACGTGCGCAACAACGCTGGCAAGATGGTGCCGCTGTCGTCCTTTGTCGAAGCCAAATGGACCCAGGGCCCGACCCAGCTGACGCGCTATAACGGCTACCCGGCCATCGCGATTTCCGGCGAAGCGGCACCGGGACACAGCACTGGTGAGGCGATGGAGGAGATCCAGCGCCTGGTCAGCCAGTTGCCGGCAGGTTTGGGCCAGGAGTGGACCGGTTTGTCGTTGCAGGAACGCCTGTCCGGCGCTCAAGCACCCTTGCTGTTGGGCTTGTCGCTGCTGATCGTGTTTCTGTGCCTGGCGGCGCTGTATGAAAGCTGGTCGATCCCGACCTCGGTGTTGCTGGTGGTGCCGCTCGGTGTGCTCGGCGCGGTCGTCGCGGTGGGCTTACGTGGCATGCCCAACGATGTGTTCTTCAAGGTCGGCCTGATCACCATCATCGGCCTGTCGGCGAAGAACGCGATCCTGATCATCGAGTTCGCCAAGGACCTGTATGACCAGGGTGAAGACCTGGTCACCGCCACCTTGAAAGCCGCACGCTTGCGTCTGCGACCGATCATCATGACGTCCCTGGCGTTCATCCTCGGCGTGGTGCCGTTGGCGATTGCCACGGGCGCCAGTTCCGCCAGCCAGCAAGCGATTGGCACGGGGGTGATTGGCGGCATGATCACGGCAACGCTGGCGGTGGTGTTTGTGCCGGTGTTCTTTGTGGTCGTGATGAAGTTGGTGCGTAAACGCCACAAAACAGACTGATCAACGCCCCCCTGTAGGAGCTGGCTTGCCAGCGACGCAGACACCTCGGGCTTTCAGACACACCGAGTCGATGCGATCGCTGGCAAGCCAGCTCCTACAAGGGTTATGGTGTTCACATACAACTGCCTGTGAGCCTCCATGCCCTTCCTCGCCCGCACCCACCCTCGCCTCTCCGCTGCTGCCGTGTTCGGGATTACCTTGGGCATCCTGGCGCCGGCCGACAGCCTCATCAGCAAAATCCTCATAGGTTGGAACGCCGGGGTTTGGACCTACCTGGTGCTGATGCTGTGGCTGACCCGCCGCGCCAAAGCCGAAGACGTCAAACGCATCGCCGAGATCGAAGATGAAAATGCCGGCCTGGTGCTGTTCACGGTGTGCATCGCCGCCCTCGCCAGCCTGGCGACCATCACCTTCGAACTGGTGGGCAGCAAAGACCTGGCCACCTCGGAACGCCTGCTGCACTACGGTTTCACCGGGCTGACGGTCATCGGTTCGTGGTTGCTGATCGGAGTGATCTTCAGCGTGCATTACGCGCGTCTTTATTACACCTGGGACGGCAAGGAGCCGGCGCTGCGTTTTGCCGAGGGCCTGACGACGCCCAACTACTGGGACTTCCTGTATTTCTCGTTCACCATCGGCGTGGCGGTGCAGACTTCGGATGTAGGTGTGGCCACGCGAAGCATGCGCAAGGTGGTGCTGGGGCAGTCGTTGATCGGGTTTCTGTTCAATACAGCGATCCTGGGATTCTCGATCAATATTGCGGCAGGGCTTTTCGGCTAAGCGATACCCTCTCGTGCTGAGCACTTGCTTAAGCCTAAAAGAAATAAAGAACCGACCTATTGAACTGTCATATCTGACAGTAGATTTATTCAAGAAAACGCGTCTAATTGAAACCTAGGTACGTTGGCTGATTCGAGGACAGTTGTCGATAAAGCCAGGCACCGTTCAGTGTTTTGACCTATTCATCAAAGATGGAGACACAATCATGCCAGCACAAACTGCAACGCTGAATTCCCACCAACAGAGCGTATTGATCCCCTGGGCACTTGAGGCAGCGGGAACCTTCTCTGTGTTCCTGGATGGCCAGGACATCGACATCCAAACCATCACTATTGTGAATGACCCCTCCCAACGCATTCTGCGTATTACCGGGCGCAACACCGTGGGCCAGGATACAGTGCGGGAAATCGACATTGAGTTTGCGGATCACACGCCGGCCGGCACGACGTTCATTTTGGAGGATACTGAATTCACCTCCACCAGAATCTGGCTATCGGTCAAGACAGCGACCGAATCCTATGCTGTTCGCGGCGTTAACGGCACCTTGTCCATTCAACAAATCTCCCCGCAGCTTATCAAGGTACAAGGCGCCGCCGTTGCTCGCACCGATACCGACCCGAACGGACAGAAACACGACTTGATCATTAACTTCGACATTCGCACCTGAACCAGCAAACAAAAAAAAGCCCGTATCTAGCGATACGGGCTTTTTCCTAATCGGGATTTACCAGGTGTAACGAACACCCACGTTGGCACCCCAAGGCTGTTCAACTTTGCCGCCGCTGCTGTGTTCAAGGTCAGCATGCAGTTGCAGGTTCTTCGACAGCTTCACCGCTACCCCCGCACCGAACTCGGCACGCGAGCCAGATAGGTCGTTGTTGAATACATTGTTGTTCACCGACACCTTATTGTTGTTGGCAAACTCGTGCACCATTGCCGCCCGCAGGTAGGGCTGGACCACGCTGCCACTGTCGAGTTGGATATCACGCCCAACCGTTGCACCGGCCTTGGCCATGATCGAGCGAGTGCGCTCACCCTTGGCTTGCAGGCCATTGTCCAGGTTGTAATTGGCACCCTGGATCACCACGGTCGACACCTGGGCATACGGCTCAACAAAGAAGCCGTCATCGAGCTTGATGTTGCGACCGAACTCAGCCGACAAACCACCACCGGTGTTGTTGTACTTGCCTTTCGACGTGGTGCCATCGCTCAAACCGACCTTGGACTCGTTGTGGAACCGGTTGACCTTGGCGACCGCATCGAAATACAGGCCACTCTCCTCGTCCAGCCATGTGGCATAAGCGCCCAGGTAGTAGCTTTTCACGTTACCGGACGTACCGCGTTTGAGGTTCAGGTCAGATGTGCTGTGACCGGCCATCACACCCACCAACCACTGGCTATCGGCCAGCGGCATGTCGGCGCCCAGGGTAAAGCCCTGTTGAGTCTGGTCGTAGCCTACGCCCGTGCTGTCAGACACTTTGTATTTGTTGCCATAACCGCGTATCCACAGACCCGACTGGCCCGGTTCGAAGCGCAATTCACCCATACGGGTACGCAGTGAAGTTGCCTCGCCGTACCACACGGTAGGTGCAGTATTGAACAGCGCCATTACCGAACGCGTGCCAGGGCTGATTACGCGATTGTTCGGGTCGAGGAACCAGTCGGTCCCTTCCTTTTTCAAGCCGTAGGAGTAGGCACCTACGTCGACCACATCGCCCACCAGGGAGAAATGGGCGTCGCCGCCACCGGTGTGCACGATGCGAATGTCTTCAGGGTCGACCGGCTCCGCACCGCTGGCAGCAAGCAACAGGCTGTGATTGCCCTTGGCCTCACCGTCGATGTTAAGAAAGTCCGTGATACCACGGGCAAAATCGGTGCCCATGACAAAGGTGCCGTTGCCTTCCAGGGTGTCCAGGTCCAACTGATAAAACGCATCAGTGGCACCAAACTTCACCGTGCCACCAGCCAGGTTCAAGGCGCCCACCTGGCTGTCGCCGGTCAACTCCCAAAAAGATGCATCGCCCACGTTCAGGCTGGTGACATTTTTCAACTGGCCGGTAAGGCCGGCATTGTTCTGCAGGCTCAAATGCGCGGTGCTGCCATCCTCGACAATCACATTGCCGTTCAAACGACTGTTATCGATATTCATATTGGCGGTCGCGCCACCGTTCACTTCCAACAGCGTGCCGTTACCACCGGTCAAGGTCGAACCATTGCGTACGTCGATGTCGACCGTCGGAACACGACCCGGCCTGCCTTCTACAAGAATCGCGGAACCCGTGCGGCCTTCGACATGCGAGTTGTCCAGCACCAGCTTGCCGGTTTCAGCGCTGTTCAACAGGTTCGTCATGAGTACACCGTTCTTGCCACCGATCAATGTACTTTGGCTGGCGGTTACGAGCGCGCCGCTGTCCAGTCGAACGCCGGCACTGTCGGCACCGGTGCCTTCAACCCAGGTATTTTGGTTGAAATGCAGCTCGCTGTTACCTTGCGCAAGCGCACCGGCAGTAGCGCCTTTGATGACACTGCTGAACACTTCAGCAACCCCACCCTTAAGCGAACCGGCACTCTGGAACGCCTGCAAGCCAAAATTGGTATGGCTGATCAGGGTGCTGCCGGTTATGGTTGCGGTGCTGTCATCCAGGCGTACGGCGCCAAACGACGGGTTGCTCGACTCCACATGTGCACCAGTGAGACTGACAGTCGAGCCTTGCGTAGCGCGGATATCATTCACTCGACTGCCGGCGTTCACGATCAACGCCGAATCATTGACCCGGATACTCTGTGCAGCGGCGCCATTAAGGGTCAGTTCGGACTTATGATCCAATTGCCAGTCTTTGGACGTTTCACTGGCGTCAATGGTCTTTTGTTCGCCAATCAAATGATCGGCGTGGGCAGCCCCATGAACCGCTGCAAACATAAGCAGGGTCATGGTCGGGACTTTGATAATCGCGCTCAGGGGCTTGAGCTTGAAGTGGGCTGGTACGTGCATGGTCGTTCACTCTCTGGGGTTAGAGCCGATGAAAACGGTTTGGCTCGTTCCCAAGGAATGGAGCCTTACCTGTGCGGCGCAGAGAGTACGGATAAAGCATCCCAATCTATGTAGGATTTATCTTATTAAGGCGAGTGAACCGGCAGCGGTCAGGGCAGGGGGAAATACTTGCGCAAAACAAAAAAGGGGAGCTGCGCTCCCCTATTCTTTTCAGGCTTGATCAAGGTGAGGGAATATTGGTCCCATCGCAGAAGTAGTGGGTGTTCGCCAACGTGCTACGTATATCCGATGGCTCACCATAGCCGGTCACTCCATTGCTCAAAACCGTCTCATAGGTCGCCGCGCACGTCCCCCTCGGGGCCTGAGCCAGGTAAGGCTGGTAGTCAATTTCGAACGTGATCCCGTTGTCGATGTCGGCTTGGCTCAAGCTCGGGTGAGTAAGCGTCAACGTGAACGGCCCGGCTGGCAGGCCGGCGTAGGTATTGTGAAGGCTCAACGTCAATGTCAGTGGCATACCGACGGCCATGCGTGTATCGCCTGGCACATGAACCTTACCAAACAGCACGGGCGGAGTGCCGGGCGTCCGAGTCTCCAAGTCCGAACAGAACCAACGACCCGCAGTCGTAACCACATACTGTGCTTTCGCCAACTCCACGACGACGGCGCCCTGCACATCGACCGTGGTGGGTGGCGACTCGTTTTCGTTGGTTGTCGCCGGGTCGAGGACCAGATACTTGATGGTCTTCATGTCGTTGCCATGACGGGCGACTACGTCCCAGTCAATAAAGAACGAGATCGGATTGGCCGTCGCGCTGACAGGGAACGGTCCGACCCGCTCATCCTCCCAGAGGAAGATGATCGACTGTCCCGAATGCGGCAACTCTGCAACGGTCCACGGTGCGATGTCCACGCGTACCTGTTGATTAGCATGGGCAGGCAGCAATACGTCCGGAGTGGTCGAGCCAGCACCGAATACGTGGGCCTGGTTAAGGTTGGGGTTGGGTGAACCCGGCTCACCAGGGTTGACGGGACCGCCTACCGACAAATCGAGCATGAACGTGTGAATGAACGAAGGGAAAGAAGTACCATTGCGGGAAATCCGATACTGTACGGTCGTCGGCTGTGGCCCAATGGCCTGGGTATAAGCGGCACGGAATTCAGCCTGCAAATTACCGAATTTCTGCGGGAACGTTGTGAATGGCATTCCCAGACCGTTGTAACCCCGGCCACCAATATTCACTTCCAGCCGATCAAGCAAGGGGGCGTGATTGTTATACGTCCTGACCCATACTTCAGGGTTAAGCAGGTAATCCTTGATATCAATCAAGTTGTCTGTTTCACCAAGATCGGGTACAGGTGCCAGCGGTAAATGCGGGGTTCCGCGTTCCGGATCGTCGATCAAGGCAACGCGCCGAGTTTCGACGAACGAAGGGCGACTGACGTTACCCGCCCGGTCTGTGAGGGTGTAGAACGCGTAGTAGTCCCCACTCAAATCAATCATTGCTGCCGGCAGGAAAAACGTATTGCCTGTCGGCAGCATTGGAATCCCACCGGAGGGGCTGACGATGTCCGCTGGGCGCGGGAACATCACCGGGCTCCAGTAGAAGGTAATGAAGTCACCGGCCTGCCACCTGCCTGGGACAGGCACGAAGGTGTTATCAGGAATAACGAACTCCACCCCGCCATGCATGACCAAATATGCGTTGTCGATCACCGCACCTACGGGAAGCGTTGCGGGCCATCCTACTGCATCGGGCTGATCACGAAAGGTGGCATCGGAATAGGGCGAAAGCAGGTCAACGGTAAAATTACCAGGGTCCGAGGGTTCTCCCGTCGCTGCCGGTACACCACCGAGGTTGAGGTATTGAACGCTACGTAGCAGATAGAAACCATGCCGGAAACCACCTGCTGGCGCGCGTACGGTGATATTGAACCTATCAGGGATAGGGAAAGTAGGGTCCGTACTCATTTGCATCGGCGATGTCACAGGAACCCAGACCTTTAACGGTTGCGAATCGTCCGCCATTTCGACTTGGATAAAATCATCGTAATCTGAAATGTCGCCCGTTTTGCATCGTACAGTGAGGTCGGCCGTCGCATTACGGGCCAAAATCGTCCCGGTGGCATCATCCAATGCCCCCACAATAGTGGGAGCGGCTGGGGCTGCCCGGGGGGTCAGTGGCATATTCGGATTGCTGCTCATTTTTGATGATCTCCACGTTCGTCCAATATAGGTTTCTTACAAAAAACCACTCATCCGCCGGGCTGCGTTCGACCTCCGACCTCAAGTGCCAACGAACTCATTTCCCGGCAATACCTCTCCCTACCGCTTCATATGCGGCATAGCCAAAACACTAAATGCTTGCAATGAAATCCGCCTCGGTGCCCCGATAGCGCTAAACACACAGGAGGCTGTGCGTGTGCGCGACGGGGTCAGGGCTCGGGCGCATTGCCGTCAATCCAGCAATAGCGAGTGGGTGGCGCCGACGACACTACGCGGTCAAACCGTGCGAACCGGGAGGCAGACCGGCCAATCAATCCCCCCCCCCTGTACACCCTGTAATTCGCCTCCCCCCCCGCATTTTCCTTGAGCGGGCGGATCAAACGTTCTACATCGAGAATCCAGAAGGAATAACCCAAGGCGTCTGCCACCCCGTCCCAAATGTGACTTTGTGTATCGACGATGTCAGGAAGTGGATTCACATCGGGGGCCTGGCCGTATCCCTGAAAGTGCATCACGACCAAGTCCCCGTGTTGGATACCCGTGCCCGGGCCTGTATTCGGGTCAATGCGAATTTCGACGCCGAACCAGATTTTGGGTGTGCAGGCGCACGTCATAAATCTGTTCGGGTTCGCTATCGGTTCGGAGTCAGCCTGCGGAAAGCGCGGCCGCATATAAGTCGGGGCGGGCAGCCCCACTCGCAGCGCGGCCTGCGCTACCAGGGAAAACTCTGGGTTGAGATTACCGGCGCGATCGCGCAGCCGGTAGAAGCAAAAAATAAAAGCAGCACCCGGGAAATTCTGGAACACCGTACTGGGGACATTCACGAATATTTGCCCAGTAGCACTGATCAGCGGCGGGGAAACCACAGCGGGAGCACCGGTCGGTAATGTGTTCATATCCGAAAAATACATCAGTATTTCATCACCAATCTCACGTCCCAGATAACCCCCGGGAACTTCCATAGGCACCAGTGGCGTCATGCCCAAGTAAGCGTCAGTGATCGGATCAACCGGAAAAATGGCGGGTGGCAGCGGCCCTCCCACCCCAGGCGCATCGCGGTCTATTCTGAGCAGTGTGGGCTCAGAAATATCGAAATTTGGTGAGGTTGGCGAGTCGAGATGGATTCGAAAAGAGAGATCGACAATCGCACTTCTCAGCAGGAAAGCCTGGGGGATTTCAAATGGATAAGGAAAGTCCCCAGCGGTGAGTGGGCCATCCAGTCGCAAGGCCGGTAGCACGTCGACGGGTGCGGCGCTGTGGTCATCCCATACGGGTACGACGTAATGAGTCTCGCCAGCTTCGGGCAGAAAGGTCCATGGAGTAACGATTTCGCACTCCAGATCGTTGAAATAGTACTGCGCAGGCACTAATCCATCTGGCAGCGCGCGAACCACCTGCGGGCCATCAAAAGCCAGGACGGCCTCAGAACCAGCAGCACCCTTACCCGCCTGTGATTTTTTGGGCTTTGATTTTATCGATTTTGGCTTGCTCATGCCGCCCTCCTATGGACCCAACATCCAACACGCTTAATGCGGTAATGCCGTTAACTTGAAGCCGATTGAACACCCGAAACGCCCGCCCGGATACTGTCAGAACTAACAGGTGCAATTGCCACCCGTCGGACTCATCAACCTGAACACGGTGTCATCCTGCGAATTTCCTCTTGACTGCAAGCAATGGCTGGTGTCTTCTGAAACCGGTTTCAGTGCAATCCGAATTCCAATAAGAAAGGCTCTACCGTGACCTCATTTTCCGCCGCCCAACGCAGCCGCGTGACCATGCTCGACGTGGCCCAACACGCCGGCGTGTCCAAAGCCAGCGTGTCGCGCTTTATCGGCGACGACCGCGCCCTGCTCTCCGATGGCATTGCCCTGCGCATCGAGCAAGCCATCGAACAACTCGGCTACCGACCCAACCAGATGGCCCGTGGCCTGAAACGTGGGCGCACGCGCCTGATCGGCATGTTGGTGGCCGATATCCGCAACCCCTATTCCATTGCCGTGATGCACGGTGTCGAAACCGCTTGCCGTCAACACGGCTACAGCCTGGTGGTGTGCAACACCGACCGCGATGACGAGCAAGAACGCCAGCACTTGGCAGCGCTGCGTTCGTACAACATCGAAGGGTTGATCGTGAACACCCTCGGCCATCACCTTGACCAACTGCTGGAACTGCAACGGGAAATGCCCCTGGTGCTGGTGGACCGCAAGGTCGAACCGCTGCACAGCGACCTGGTCGGCCTGGACAACCCGGCGGCGGTGCGTATGGCGGTGGAGCACCTGGAGCAACAGGGTTATCGCGATGTGCTGATGGTGAGTGAAGCCACCGATGGCACCAGTTCGCGCCTAGAGCGCCTGAACAGTTTCAAGGCTGAAATCGCTAGCCGCCCGGCATTGACCGGCGCTGTGTTGGCGTTGGATGAAACGCTGCAAAAACACCTGAAAACCTTTCTCGCAAAACCTGGCCCCAAGGCGCTGTTCTGCGCCAACGGTGTCGCGGCGTTGGCCTGCACCCGCGCACTGAAAACCCTCGGTTGCAACTTGTTCGATGACATCGGCCTGATCGCCCTGGATGACCTGGAGTGGTATCCGCTGGTAGGCACGGGCATCACCGCCCTCGCCCAGCCCACCGAAGCCATCGGCGCCAGCGCATTCGACTGCCTGCTCAAGCGCTTGCGCGGCGATACCGAGCCGACACGCACCCTGGACTTCCTGCCCCAACTGATCATCCGAGGCTCCACAACCCCCTTGTAGGAGCCGGCTTGCCGGCGATGGGGTTCTTGAGGCAAGCGTCCATTTCAAGGACGCTATCGCCGGCAAGCCGGCTCCTACAGATGTTGGTTTACGTATAAAAATGAAACCGGTTTCAGAGGTAAACAACAATGCATAAATACCCCGTCTCCATCAGCCTTTCCAGCTACGGCGCCGAGCTGGTACGTCAGCAGGGCCAGCTTAGTTTCGTCGAAGTCCTCGCCGCCGCCGGCGCCCAGTGCATCGAATGGCGCGAAGAGCTTTTAACGGACGAACAGCCCACCGAACTGGCCCAGGCAGCAGCGCAACAGCATTTGAAGTCGGTGTTCTCATCGCCTTTGGAACTGTGGGTCGCCGGCCGTGCCCAAGCGAATGCCGAACTCGCGGCCACCCTGGATCGGGCGCAGGCGTTTGGCTCACGCTGGCTGAAAGTCTCCCTCGGCTACTTCACCGACACCAACGACCTGGAAAGCCTGCACGCCCTGCTCAACCGCCACCCGGTCCGCCTGCTGGTAGAGAACGACCAGACCCTGCACGGTGGCCGCATCGAACCCATGCAGCGCTTTTTCACCGAAGTGGAACGCCTGGGCCTGCCGGTTAAGATGACCTTCGACATCGGCAACTGGCAGTGGCAAGACCAATCCGCCCTCACCGCCGCGCGCCTGCTGGGCCGGCATGTGGATTACCTGCACTGCAAGGCGGTGGCGCGGCGTGCCGACGGCAAGCTGGTCGCCCTGCCGCCTGGCGCCACCGACCTGCATCTGTGGGAACAACTGCTCAAGCACATGACTCCAGGTATTAACCGGGCCGTGGAATTCCCGCTGCAAGGCGATGACCTGGTCGCGGTCACTGCGCAGCAGGTCGCCACCCTCACCCTGCTGGGCCAACCTCGTTCGGAGCATGCGCATGTCTGAGATCGATATCCTCTCGTTTGGTGAAACCATGGCGATGTTTGTCGCCGAACAGACCGGCGATTTGGCCCAGGTGGCTCAGTTCCATAAACGGATCGCGGGTGCCGACAGCAATGTCGCCATCGGCTTGTCGCGCCTGGGTTTCAACGTCGCCTGGCTGAGCCGAGTGGGCAATGATTCGCTCGGGCGCTTTGTGGTCGACACCTTGACCCAGGAGGGCCTGGATTGCCGGCATGTGGCGGTCGATCCGGCACACCCCACCGGTTTTCAATTCAAGTCTCGTGAAGAAGCGGGCGATGATCCCCAGGTGGAGTACTTCCGCAAGGGTTCGGCGGCCAGTCAGTTGTCTATCGCCGCCATCAGCCCTGCCCTGCTGCAAGCCCGCCATCTGCATGCCACCGGCATTCCGCCCGCATTGTCCGAGGCGACGCGCGAGTTGTCCGTCGAGCTGATGACCCAGATGCGCAAGGCCGGGCGCAGCGTGTCGTTCGACCCCAACCTGCGCCCGTCGTTGTGGGCCAGCCAACAGACAATGATCCGCGAAATCAACGCACTCGCCGGCCTGGCCGACTGGGTCTTTCCAGGCTTGGGCGAAGGCCGCCTGCTCACCGGTTTCGATGACCCGGCCGACATCGCCGCGTTCTACCTCGACCAGGGCGCCGAAGCCGTGGCGATCAAGCTCGGCCCGGATGGCGCCTACTACCGCACCCAGATGGACCAGGGCTTTGTCGCCGCCGTGCGGGTGGAAAAAGTCGTAGATACGGTCGGTGCCGGCGACGGTTTTGCCGTGGGCATGATCAGCGCCCTGCTGGAAAACCTCAGCTTCCCCGAGGCGGTACAGCGCGGTAACTGGATCGGCAGTCGCGCCGTGCAAAGCCGTGGCGATATGGAAGGCCTGCCCACCCGTTCAGAGTTACCGATCCGATCCGTTGCCTAACCCACTACCTGTTGCCACAACTACAACAAGCTCAGGAGCAACCCCATGCAAACCGTGAAGCTCGCCACCCGCCGCTGGTGGTACATCATGCCCATCGTTTTTATCACCTACAGCCTGGCCTACCTGGACCGCGCCAACTACGGCTTCGCCGCCGCCTCCGGGATGGCCGAGGACCTGATGATCACTCCCGGCATGTCGTCATTGCTGGGCGCGCTGTTTTTCCTTGGCTACTTTTTCTTCCAGGTGCCGGGGGCGATCTACGCGCAGAAACGCAGTGTCAAGAAGCTGATCTTCGTCAGCCTGATCCTGTGGGGCGGCCTCGCCACCCTCACCGGCGTGGTGTCCAACGCCTACATGCTGATCGTGATTCGCTTCATGCTCGGCGTGGTCGAAGCCGCCGTGATGCCGGCGATGCTGGTGTACCTGTGCCACTGGTTTACCCGTGCCGAACGCTCGCGCGCCAATACCTTCCTGATCCTCGGCAACCCAGTGACCATGCTGTGGATGTCGGTGGTGTCGGGCTATCTGGTGCAGCATTTCAGCTGGCGCTGGATGTTTATCATCGAAGGCCTGCCGGCCGTGCTGTGGGCCTTTATCTGGTGGAAGCTGGCCGATGAGCGTCCAAAGGATGCCAAGTGGCTGAGCGACGCTGAGAAACAGGACCTGGAAACCGCGCTGGCCGCCGAGCAAGTCGGGATCAAGGCGGTGAAGAACTACGCTGAGGCGTTCCGTTCGCCCAAAGTGATCATCCTGGCCCTGCAATTTTTCTGCTGGAGCATTGGCGTGTACGGCTTTGTGCTGTGGCTGCCGTCGATCCTCAAGCAGGGTTTGCAGATGGACATGGTCGAGGCCGGCTGGCTGTCGGCGCTGCCTTATTTGGCGGCGGTGATTGGCATGCTGGTGGTGTCGTGGGGCTCGGACAAGCTGCAAAAGCGCAAGCGTTTCGTATGGCCGCCGCTGCTGATTGCCTCGATTGCTTTCTACGCGTCCTACGTGCTCGGCGCCGAACACTTCTGGTGGTCCTACACCTTGCTGGTGATTGCCGGGGCCTGCATGTACGCGCCGTACGGTCCGTTTTTCGCGATTGTCCCGGAGATCCTGCCGGCCAATGTCGCCGGGGGCGCCATGGCGCTGATCAACAGCATGGGGGCCCTGGGTTCATTCGGCGGCTCGTACCTGGTGGGCTATCTCAATAGCAGCACCGGTTCGCCCGGCGCTTCGTACCTGCTGATGAGCGGCGCGTTGCTGCTGTCGGTGGTACTGACGATTTTTCTCAAGCCCGGCGCGAGTGACCGCACGCCGGCGCCCAATCTTGAATTGAAGGTAAAAGCCGCATGAAAAAGTCTGTCGTGTTGTACAAAAAACTCTCCGCGCCATTGATGGCCCGCCTGCATGAACAGGCCGAGGTCACGCTGGTCGAAGCGCTGGATGACACTGGCCTGGCCAAGCTGCGCGACGCCCTGCCCGGCGCCCACGGCCTGCTCGGCGCCAGCCTGCGCCTGGATGCCAAGCTGCTTGATCTGGCGCCGCAGCTGGAGGCCGTGGCCAGCGTCTCGGTCGGCGTCGACAACTACGACATCGACTACCTGACTGGGCGCGGCATCCTGCTCAGCAACACCCCCGACGTGCTCACCGAAACCACCGCCGACACCGGTTTTGCGCTGATCCTCGCCACCGCCCGGCGTGTGGTCGAATTGGCCGACATGGTGCGCGCCGGTCAATGGAACAAAAACATCGGCCCAGCGCATTTCGGCAGCGATGTGCATGGCAAGACCCTGGGCATCATCGGCATGGGCCGCATCGGTGAAGCCTTGGCCCAGCGTGGGCATTTTGGTTTTGGTATGCCGGTGATCTACCACAGCCATTCGCCCAAGCCGGCGGTGGAGGCACGTTTCGGCGCGCAGTACCGCAGCTTGAATGACTTGCTGCAACAGGCCGACTTTGTTTGCCTGACCTTGCCACTTACCGCCGAAACCGAGAAGTTGATTGGCGCAGAACAATTTGCGCTCATGGGCCCGGAGACGATCTTCATCAATATTTCGCGGGGCAAGGTGGTGGATGAAGCGGCACTGGTGGAAGCGTTGCAGCAGCGCACCATTCGGGCGGCGGGTTTGGATGTGTTTGAAAAGGAGCCGCTGGATCACGGCTCGCCGTTGTTGCGCTTGAACAATGTGGTGGCGACACCGCATATCGGCTCGGCCACCCATGAAACGCGGGAGGCCATGGCCAAATGTGCGGTGGATAATCTGTTGCAGGCGTTGGCAGGCGAGCGACCAAAAAACCTGGTGAATGCCAACGCCTGGAACCGCTGATTCCTGACACACCACAAAACCAATGTGGGAGCGGGCTTGCTCGCGAATGCGGTGTGTCAGTCGATAGACTTCTTGACTGATCCACTGCATTGGCGAGCAAGCCCGCTCCCACATGTTGACCTCATTTCAGGTCAGATAACGAAACGCGCCACCATTCCATTCAAGTCCACCGCCAGGCGCGACAGTTCGTGGCTGGCCGCACTGGTCTGGTTGGCACCGGCCGCCGACTGGGTCGCCAGGTCACGGATGTTCACCAGGTTGCGGTCCACTTCGCGGGACACTTGAGCCTGCTCTTCCGACGCGCTGGCGATCACCAGGTTGCGTTCGTTGATCAGGCTGATGGATTGGGTGATCTGTTCCAGGGCCACACCGGCGGCGCGGGCCATTTCCAGGGTGTCCTGGGTGCGCTGGTTGCTTTGCTGCATCGATTGCACGGCTTCACCGGTGCCGTTCTGGATGCCGGCGACCATTTTCTCGATTTCCTGGGTCGACTGCGCGGTGCGATGGGCCAGCGCTCGCACTTCGTCTGCCACCACGGCAAAGCCACGTCCGGCTTCACCGGCACGGGCCGCTTCAATGGCTGCGTTCAGCGCCAACAGGTTGGTCTGCTCGGCAATCGCGCGGATCACGTCCAGCACTTTGCCGATGTCGCGGCCTTGGGTGGCCAGGCCTTCAATCATCGCGGCGGTGTTTTGTACGTCTTGGGTCATGGTCTGGATCGCGCCGACAGTTTCCACCACACGGTCGCGCCCTTCACGGGCAGCCTGGTTGGACTGGCTGGACGCTTCGGAGGTGGACACTGCGTTGCGCGCCACTTCTTCCACCGCCGCCGTCATCTCGTTGACCGCCGTGGCCGCCTGATCGATTTCATTGTTCTGTTGCTGCAAGCCTTTGGAGGCTTCTTCAGTGACCGCGCTCAACTCTTCCGCTGCCGAGGCAAGCTGAGTGGCCGAGCCGGCGATCTGCTGGATGGTCTGGCGCAGGTTGGCCTGCATGGCCGCCAAGGCGCCGAGCAAGCGCGCCGGTTCGTCCTTGCCGTCATCTTCGATGGCTTTACTCAGGTTGCCACCGGCGATGGTTTCGGCAACCTCCACGGCTTTGCGCAGCGGCGTGACAATGCTGCGGGTCAACAACCACGCCAGCAGCACGGTGAGCAATGCGGCAGCCACGGAAACTGCAATGACGCCCGTAATGGCGCCGTCATAACTCTGCCCGGCTTCAGCGTCAGCGGTCTTGGCATCGGCCGCGTTGATGGCGATGAGCTTGTTCAGTTGCTCGCCCATCTGGTCGGTGCCGTCCTTGATGCGGCTGTTGATCAGTGCGCGCATCTCATCCACTTTGCCCTGCTTGGACAGCGCGAGCATGTCGGCCTGTGCCTTGAAGTAGTTGTCCAGCGTGACCACGAAGGTTTTGTACAGCGCGGCTTCTTCCGGGCCGGCAGGTAGAGCTGCGTAGCTGGCTTGGGCCGTCTTGACCTTGTCGGCGAGCACGCCCATGCGGGTTTCAGCCTCTTGCAGGCTGGCCGGCTCGCGGTTGACCAGCACGCGGAACGACAGGATGCGCAGGCGTAGTACGTTCTCGGTGATGATGCCCAGCGAGGTCACGCTGGGCAGTTGGGTCGCGGTCATTTCCACTGAGGATTGGCGAATCTGTGCCATGCGGTTGACCGCAAACACCCCCAGTAAAACCACTAACAACGCAATGAATGCAAAACCGAGGAACGCTCGAGGGGCAATGTTCAACTGGCGCAGGGACATAGGGAGTGCTCTCAGAAGTAGTGTTTGCAAGCGTCCCTGCCGCGAAACGATCAGTCGGCGTCAACGCGCCGTTCCGACCTGTGGTCACCACTGTTGTCGTTGGTATGTGGGCCTATCCTCGGTATCGGCAGGGCCTGGGGTTTCCCGCAGGTCATTCATAAATATTTTTTTACACTTCTGACGACCGGCGCTTTCTGGCATCCTGCGCCTCCATTTTCTGACCCGAGCCCGTATTTTGTCTGACGCTCAAGCCCCCCGCCCGCGCTATAAATCCGACCTGATCTACGGCCTGGAAGACCGCCCACACTTCACCGCGGCGATTTTTGCCGCGTTGCAGCACGTGCTGGCGAGTTTCGTCGGGATCATCACCCCCACGCTGATCGTCGGTGGCGTGCTGGGCCTGGAAAGCGAAGTGCCGTATCTGGTAAGCATGGCGCTGTTCGTGTCGGGGCTCGGCACCTTTGTGCAGGCGCGCAAGTTTGGCCCGATCGGTTCCGGGCTGTTGTGCCTTCAGGGCACCAGCTTTTCCTTTATCAGCGTAATTCTCAGCGCGGGCTTCATGGTCAAGGCGCGGGGCGGCGGCACCGATGAGATTCTCTCGACGATCTTTGGCATTTGCTTTTTCGCCGCGTTTATCGAGGTGGTGCTGAGCCAGTTCATCGGCAAGCTGCGCAAACTGATCACCCCGGTGGTCACGGGCACCATCATTACCTTGATGGGTTTGTCGCTGATCAAAGTGGCGGTCACCGACATGGCCGGCGGTTTCGGCGCCAGCGACCTCGGCGCCGCCAGCAACATGGGCCTGGCGGCGCTGGTACTGCTGACCATCGTGGTGCTCAACCGCTTCAACAACCCGTTCCTGCGCCTGGGCTCCATCGTGATCGGCCTGACCCTAGGCTTTGTCGTGGCGTGGCTGATGGGACGCGTGGACATGGCCGCATTGCCCCAGGTGCCCTTGATCAGCGTGCCGGTGCCGTTCAAATACGGTTTCTCGTTCGACTGGGTGGCGTTTATTCCGGTGGCGGTGATCTTCCTGATTTCGCCCCTGGAAGCGGCCGGTGACCTGACCGCCAATTCGATGATTTCCCAGCAGCCGGTCAAGGGCCCGCTGTACATCAAGCGCATCAAATCGGGCCTGTTGGCCGACGGCCTCAACTCGGCGATGGCAGCCACCTTCAACAGCCTGCCGATGGTGACTTTCGCCCAAAACAACGGGGTGATTCAGTTGACCGGCGTGGCCAGCCGCTATGTGGCGTACTTCATCGCCGGTCTGCTGGTGCTGCTGGGGCTGTTCCCGATGATCGGCGCAGTGCTGCAACTGATGCCCAAGCCGGTACTGGGCGGCGCGACCCTGATCATGTTCGGCACCGTGGCCGTGGCGGGCATCAAGATCCTCGCCGAAGCCGGGCTGCACCGCCGCAATGTGCTGATCGTGGCGATTTCCCTGGGCATGGGCCTGGGCGTGGCCGCCGTGCCGGAAGTGTTGCGCGACCTGCCCAAGGCGCTGCACAACATCTTCGAGTCGCCGATCACCGTGGGGGCTTTCTGTGCAATCCTGCTGAACATTTTCCTGCCGGAAGAGTTCATAGAGCTGGAAGAAGATGAATTTGATCCAGAGTCCTCGACCCTCAAAGTGATGCAGGATCCGGACGTCACGAAATAGGAGCACTTTTATATGCGCAAGCTCATGGTTCTATCGCTGTTGCTGCTGACCCTGAGCGCCTGCGCGCTGTTCCCCAACCGTGACCCGGTGAACATCAATGTGGTGGGCATCGAGCCCCTGCAGAGCCAGGACCTGGAAGTGCGCTTCGCGGTGAAGCTGCGGGTGCAGAACCCCAATGAAACCGCGATCGACTACAACGGCGTAGCCCTGGACCTGGAGGTCAATGGCCGGCCGCTGGCGTCAGGGGTGAGTGATCAACGCGGCTCCATCCCACGCTTTTCCGAGACCGTGCTGATGGTGCCGGTAAGTGTTTCGGCGTTTTCGGTGTTGCGTCAAACCCTGGGCCTGAGCCAAACGCAGAGTTTGAACAACCTGCCTTATGTGCTGCGGGGCAAACTGGCGGGTGGGCTGTTTGGCACGATGCGCTTTGTTGACCGTGGCACACTGGACCTGCCGAATACGGCCACCTGGTAAACGCCATGCAACCGACGCTTTACACCGAACGCTTGATCTTGCGCCCACTGACCCTGGACGATGCCGAGGTCATCCAGCAGCTTTTTCCCCACTGGGAAGTGGTGCGCTATCTCACCGCCGAGGTGCCCTGGCCTTACCCCGCCGACGGTGCGCACAGCTTCCTTGAACATGTGGCCTTGCCAGCCATGGCACGGGGCGAGGAATGGCACTGGTCGATCCGTTTGAAAAGCGCGCCTGACGCGCTGATCGGCAATATCTGCCTGACGGATACCGAGGACGACAACCGTGGGTTTTGGCTGGGCCGGCAATGGCAGGGCCAGGGACTGATGACCGAAGCCAGTGCCGCAGTCACCGATTACTGGTTCGGCGTGCTCAAGCGGCCATTGATGCGTGTGCCCAAGGCTGCGCCCAACCTGGGGTCGCGGCGGATTTCAGAACGCACGGGGATGCGCTTGATCAGGACGGATGAAGGAGCGTTTGTAGCAGGCACTTTCCCACGGGACATCTGGGAAATGACCCGTGAAGAATGGCTGGCATCACATCCTCTGTAGGAGCCGGCTTGCCGGCGATAACGGTGTATCAGTCACTGCATTGGCTGGCTGAACCGACGCTATCGCCGGCAAGCCGGCTCCTACAGGGGCTATCGTGTTTTAGTCGGTGATGTAGCGCACGCCTGGCTTGGCGCGCTCATCCACCACCAACTCGAATACATCCGGCCGGGCGTAGTGGCCCACCACGTCATAGTCATACCGCGCGCGCACCAATTCATCGGTATTGATTTGCGCCGTCAGCAGCCCGGCTTCTCCCAGCAACGGTCCCGCCAGAATGTCGCCCATGGGCCCGACAATCACGCTGCCCCCCGCAATCAACGGGCGTTCGGCAGGCCAATTGGCGACCTCAATCCCCAGCGCTGCCGGCGACGCCTGTACCTGGCACGCGCTCACCACAAAGCAGCGCCCCTCATGGGCCACATGGCGCATGCTCACCTGCCACATCTCGCGCTCATCTACCGTCGGCGCACACCAGACCTCCACGCCCTTGGCATACATTGCCGTACGCAGCAACGGCATCATGTTTTCCCAGCACACCGCGCCGCCGACACGCCCCACTGCCGTATCGATCACCGGCAGGGTCGAGCCGTCGCCCTTGCCCCAGATCAGCCGTTCTGTACCAGTGGGCATAAGCTTGCGATGCTTGGCCACCAGCCCACCCGCCGGCTCGAAATACAGCACGGTGCAATACAGCGTGCTACCGCTGCGCTCGATCACGCCAAGAACAAGGCTAGCGCCCGTGCGCGCCGACAGTCCGGCCAATGCCTGCGTTTCAGGGCCCGGCACATCGATAGCATTGGCAAAGTAGCGCGCGAAGGCTTCGCGCCCCTCCGGCAGGCGATACCCCAACTGCGTACCAAACCTCTCACCTTTGGGATAGCCACCCAGCAACGCCTCGGGCATTACCACCAGTTGCGCTCCGCTGCGCAGGATCTCGTCTTCATAACCGAGGATCTGCGCCAGGGTTTCGCCCTTGCCATCAGGCAGGGAACCGATTTGCAGGGCCGCCACAGTAGAAACAGGCATCGTGTTCACTCCAGGTAATGGGGGTTGCCCATTCTCCCGCCAGCCTCGATCATGAATAAAGCCCACCTCAGTGCTGAATGATATGAGCCAAATCAATATCGCCCAGGTCGATCTGAACCTGCTGAAAACCTTTGAAGCCCTGCACGACGAATCCAGCGCCAGCCGCGCGGCCTTGCGCCTGGGCGTGACGCAGTCGGCCATCAGCGCGGGGTTGCGGCGCTTGCGCGAGGTGTATGGCGATCAATTGTTCGTGCGCACCGGGCGTGGCCTGGCACCGACCTTGAGGGCCAACCAGTTGAAACCGCTGATCAGTGAAGCACTGGATCGCTGTCGGCAGAGCCTGGCCATGGTCGACCCGCTCAATCAGCAGTATCAGGGGCGCTCCGTAGTGCTGGGGCTGTCGGATGATTTCGAGATTGCCTACGGCCGCAGGCTGATGGATGAGATCGCCCGGCGCGCACCGAAACTACGGGTGATTTTCCGCCAGACCCATAGCCAGATCGTCGCAGGCGCCCTGCTCGACCGCACCTTGGATCTTGCGATCACAGCCGGTGGCTTTGCCCAGGGCCGGTTAAGTCGCCAAGTATTGGGAGAAGGCGATTACCGCTGCCTGGTGGATTCGGATCAGGCCAGCATCAGCCTGGAGGAGTTCGTCACTCGCGAGCACGTGCTGGTGTCGTCAGGCGGATTCATAGGGATTACCGATGAGGGTTTAGCGGCGCAAGGGCTGAGCCGACAAGTGTGTGCGTCCACCAGCCACTTCGCGGCGCTGCCTTTTCTGCTCAAGGGCAGCCAAGCGGTGGCGACCATTCCCGGTCACGCCGCCGAGGCCATCGGCGCGATGACCGGGTTGCGGGTGCTGGCTTGCCCACTGGCCCTGCCGCGCTACCCGGTGGAGTTGGGCTGGCGCACCCAAGCGCAGCTCGATCCGCTGCTGCTGAAAGTGCGTGAAGCGATTGTGGCGAGCTTTACTTAGCCGCCGCCATCAACTTGTTGACCTCACTGCGTACCATGTTGGAAAACTCCGGCGGCGACATGCCGTCGAGTTCGGCGCGCACCCACTCGGCCCACTTGCCCTTGCGCTTGGCGCGCTCACCGAACAAGCGGGCCGCTTCGCCCTTGGCCTTGCCCAGGTTGGTTTGCCACAGGTCATAGAGGCGGGACTTTTCATCTTCCAGCTCGGCACGTTCGGCGAGGGTCTTGTTGGCCAGATTGAAGCTCATGTTGATTTACCTGCTGCACAAATAGGCGACATCTTACACTGTAGGTCGAATTTTCCTGATCCGGATTTTGCTCGAAACGGCCGGTCGGCAAAAAAACTGCAACTTTTGCCAACGCCCGATACTCCATTGTTCACTGTCACATTCACTCGCAAGGAGTCACACAATGGCCCGCAAAACTGCTGCCCAAGCCGTCGAAGACCAAATCAAGGACCAAGCCTTCAGCGAACTCACCGCGCTGATCGAAGAATCGGACAAACTGCTCAAGAGCAGCGCCTCCCTGGTCGGCGAGGAAGGTGAAACCCTGCGCGAGCAGGTCGCCATCAAACTCAAGCAAGCGTTGGACTCGGTGTCCAATGTGCGCGAGCGCAGCAAGCCTGTGGTCGATGCCACCGAAACCTACATCGGTGGCCACCCATGGCAGACCGTGGCGATTTCTGCCGGTTTCGGCCTGGTCGTAGGCCTGCTGCTCGGCCGTCGCAACTGAAACAATCGGGGCTGCGCAACAGGCGCAGCCCCGTTTAACCTTCCGCCAGTGCCTGCAACTGCCTAAGATCTTTCGTGTCCATTTCAATACCTGTCTGCTGGGACTTCGCGCGCGTGCGATGACGTCGATCCCCCGGCAACCGCCGCAACCCCGCTGCATGCATCTGCCGCACCAGTTCCTGGCTGCGCTCGGCAAAGCTTTGCCCGGCGGTTTTGCTCGGGTCGATCACAATCACCAACTGGCCGGTCCAGGGCGTACGTGCCCCCGGATGCTCCGACCAATTGAACTCGAACGAAAAGTTACCGCCCGTCAACGCCGCCGCCAGCAACTCGACCATCATCGACAGCGCCGAGCCCTTGTGCCCGCCAAACGGCAATAGCGCCCCGCCTTCAAGAATGGCCTTGGGGTCCTGGGTCGGCTGACCCAGACTGTCGACGCCCATGCCCGGTGGCAGGCGCTCGCCTTTGCGTGCGGCAATCTGCACGTCGCCGTGGGCGATGGCGCTGGTGGCGAGGTCAAACACAATGGGTGGGCCGTCCGCCCGTGGCGCAGCGAACGCGATCGGGTTGGTGCCGAACAACGGCCGGTCGGCGCCATGGGGCACCACACAGGTCATGCTATTGACCACGCTCAATGCCACCAGGCCTTCTTCGGCAAAGGGCTCGACGTCCGGCCACAATGCGGCGAAGTGATGGGAGTTATGAATCGCCAGCAGCGCAATGCCGGCACTGCGCGCCTTGTCGACCAGCAGTGAGCGGGCTGCAGCCAGCGCCGGTTGGGCAAAACCATTCGCCGCGTCTACCCGAACAAAGCCGCTGGCAACGTCTTCAACGATGGGCACTGCCTTGCCGTTGACCCAACCACTGTTCAACGTCGACACATAGCCAGGCACGCGAAACACCCCGTGACTATGGGCCCCGTCACGCTCGGCGCTGGCGCAGTTCTCGGCCAGTACCTGAGCCACCGATTCAGACGCGCCGTGCCGCAGAAGGATGCGCTGTAACAGTAGCGTCAATGTCTCGTAGCTCAGGTGCGTGGTTGAAACGTCGTGATCCAAAGGCGATGCAGACATCGGTAGCTCCCGTTTAATTATTGGAAGGGGCACTGCGTACGAACAATCGGCAGTAACGATTAAACAGTGTTTCGCGCGTGACTGTCGACCACGACACGCAGCCCGGCGTGTCAGACATATCTACTGCCGAACCCTGGTATCACGACTCTAGGCTCACTACTTCCCGGAGGGGCTGTTCTCACCGCCCCCTTGCCCTTGAGGGTCTATCCAATGAGTCAGGTACAACCACCCTATTTTTTTCCTGAAGTCCTGCGCAGTGGCTGGAAGGAACGCGAACGCGAACGCCACTTCGGCATCAATGCCAACGACAGGAGTTTTCTGCGCAATCTGCCTTTGAGCAGCAATGAGGTGCGGCGCAAGCAGACTCCGCCCATGATCGCCCAGTCGCTCTGGCTGAATAAAAACAGCCCGGCGGCCCTGGAGCTGGTCGGCAGTTTCATGATGAGTTCAACCGGCACCTACACAAGCGCCTTCCTCTACACGCCGTATCGCGGACTGGAAAAATTCGACGGTCGGGCACTATTACTCAGCGCGCTGACTGAACGCCTCAAAACGCCGGCCAAAGCCGATGAGCTCTTGCAGTTCATTGCTCTGGGTATACGTTCGGGATTGAAGCTGGACACCCCCCTGGTGCTGACACCCGTGGATATTGAGGGCGATGTATTCGACGAACAGAAAAAATCCCTGAACCATCAACAAACGCTCAACCTGCAAGCCGTGCTCGCCGAGCTGGTGAAATTGCCCAACCTCGACACAATGCTACAAGCGCTGCTTAGATCCGTGTTTTACCCACTCTTCCCCAGGCTTGACCCCAACCGGACCCAAGTCAATTTTTTCAAATTGCCGCCCACCGAACGGGAACCACGGCAATGGGTCAATTCGCTGTCGATCAGCGAAGCGCTCTTGATGCTTTACCGTCAGCAAGCCTGGCCGGTAGGGCAAACCCGCGAGTTCTTCCATCCCCAATCCACCACCGCCTCCAACAACGCAGCAGGCTGGGAAGACGGCCTTAAACAGGCATCAGAACAATTATCGTCGTTCTTGCAAAATGCCCTTGAGACGTTCTGGAACACCGAGCTACCAAACGGTGCCTCGCGTCGCACATTCCTGGCGCAAACCATGGCGCACAAGGCCCGAGTCGATCTATTGCTCAAGCGCCAGAGTGAAATCATTACGCCTGAACAAGCCGATCAACTAGCCGCGCTCTATCGACCAAACGGCGCGCCGCGCACTCAAGCCAGTGACGGATTACGCTTCGAGACGGTGCGGTTCTGGGAGCATCCGACTCATTTCGTTGAGCTAACCAGTTCGGTGATGATCGCCAATGCGCATACCTTGTTTTACTCGCCGCCCAAGGGGTTGCAGGTACTGGCCGATCACGATGACTTGATCAAGGCCTTGAAGGCTGTGGTCAAGGCGCCCGCCTACGAAGAGGATGCCTACAACTTCCTATCACTGGAGGAGCGCCTGTTGTTTATCGGTTTTACCCAACCGTCGGTGAGCGGCAACCTCATTGTCGGCAACGTGTTTGAACACCTGATGGAGGGCATCATCGACAAACAACGACAGAACCTGATCTACGTCCTCGGCCAATTCCGCCGTGAACATGGCGATATCAACCTCTCGGCACTGCTGGATCACGCCATGGATGTGCGCTTCATGGTCGATGACAAGCTCTTGACGCTGGACACTGCACACCGCTGGACCACCCACTCAGTGTTGGCTGACCCTCTGCGGCCCATTTCGGTCGCCGCTAAACGAGCGGAGCAACTGCATAAACAGCTAATTGATATCCCACTCGCGCTGGAAAATCTGATCAAACCATTGCCGTCCATCATGACCCCGCTGGCCGATGCCTTGGCAAGTCACGAACGACAGGCACTCGACCCGGTGCGGGTGTTCATCAATCGCTACACCGAAGAGGCGGCCCCCTACCCTATCGTGGCACCACTGGAAAGCCAAAGCCTGGAGGATCACTTCCTCGAGCGTCTGGCCGAAGGGGTTGGCCCGGTGCCTGAAACCCGGCATTACGGCGTTTACAAGCCAGACCACACTGCCTATGGGCAAGAACTGTCTCACGTGGACGTCAAAACGCTCAATCAGATCGTCAATCAAGTGTTGGCTCATTACAAAGAGCATGACATCTACGACATCCCCCGCAAACACCTCCAGGACGTGCTGCCGCAGATGGGGATCATGATGTCCAGCGCGATGCGCAACCAGGCCCACCTGCGACGCCTCAACAAGACACTGGACGCCCGGGACGACGCCATCATTCAAGCCGTGTTTGACCCCTTCAACCCTGACCGTCGTCGACGGGAGGACCTGGAAGGGTTTATCCCGGATGTCTATCGCATCACCGTCCAACGCGATGAAGAAGAACCGCGTCACAACCTGGCCAATTGCTTGATGATCACCGAGCGCGGCGGACTGGATCACCACCATTCCGGCCACGCGATTCTCTGGACGCCGGCCTGGGGCCTGGAAACCTTCGTGTCTCCAGCCGTGGCAGAACAGCAACTTGAGGAGCGCCTGAAAGACCCCACCGCATGCTTGGCACTGTTGGAAAATCTTGATCCGCGTCTACGCCAGCCGCATACCAACTACACCCTGGGGGCATTCTGGCTGATCACCGAACCGATCAGCGAAAACCGCCAGCAGTCCTGGATCGACCACTACATCGCCCAACGGGCCCATTGGCTGGCACAGAAACCCACCGGCAAAGCACTATTGAAGCTTATGGCGGTGATGCCTAGCCCTGTCCTTGGAGGGGCTGCACAGCTCGCCCATCATTTTGTCGCACAACGCTCGCTACCCGCCTGGCTGGGCATGGCAAGCCCTGCTGAACAGCAGCACCATGCTGAGCTACTTGAGCAATATCGCCTCAATACCCAGGATGAAAAAGACTATCTGTATGAGTTTTTATCGCTACGCCAGCAGGCTCACGACAAGCTGAGCGACATGCTGGTGGGTTATTCCGTTGACCCGCAAGACGTCTTTATCACGCCACGGCTCGCCTTGGGCGGTCCACGACAGAACCTTATCGACTACGCCCTGGCTCACATCAACGAGCAGGTAAGTTCCTTTATCGTGGAGGCTGGCGCAACGCGACTGACCGAATCGACGATCCGGCAACTCTTGCTCAAATTGAACATCGCCCAGGTCGCTCACGACTACCTGAAAGAGAAACTGGCCCCCGACCAACCAGGCGCACTGTTGCGTGAGCTGCGTTTTATTCGGCAATTACCGTGGCAGCTGTTGCAACACGCCCATGCACTGAAACTGCAAGAGCGGCTATCGGAGACTGGCTACAACCTGATTCGGCAGGTCGTCGACATGCCAGACGCCATCGCACGGGCCACGATCGCAGGTGCCAATGCGACCATTCGTCCCCTTGAGATGATCGCCACACCAGGCGCGAGCATCGTCAAGGCGCTTGGGCTTTACGTGATCAGCGCAGGCGCCACTGGGCCGTTGATTCTCTACGCGCCTTACTACCCAGGCCAGTGCTTCATAGAGTTTGAAAACCTTGCGCAGTTTCTCAGCCATCTGAATGTACCTGGCAAACTGCAAGACTGGATCACTGCCCATCTACCGGTTGCTGACAAGGCGAAATATAAAAATCTACTGGCCAGCACCGCAGGTACCACCTCCGAAATCACCTTGGCCAATCAACCGATCAAAGGCCACGCCTTCAAGCAGTTTTATCAGGACAACCAGGTGGTGATGGGGCAAATGCTTAAAGCTCAGCAAGCCCCCGACGAGCAGAGCCGCTGGAACACGATCAAAAGTCTCTTGAGCAGCGGCGTGCAGATCGCCGCGCAATTCTTGCCGGGGAAACTGCGGATACCGGTTCTGATCTGGCAGAGCTATAGACTGTTCAAAGACTCTGCCCAGGCCCTGCAACAGCATCATTGGCGGGATGCATTGCGTTCGTTCATTTTCGGTATTGCGACGATGGCGGGGCTGGAGCGACTGATTCGCACACCCGTGCCCAAACCTTCTCCCCCGGCGTACAAGGAGGTGCACGAAAGCGACCTGCCCCCCTCCGACACCGCCGTTGCGCCGACCGCTCTGGACATCGACGTAACCGACCCCAGACGCACTCGCCTGCAATCTCTGGAAGCCAGCCAGGTATCTTTGAAAGACTTGCAAAAGCGACCAGGCACAGGCCTCTACGCCACTGCCGACGGCAAGACGCTTTATGGAGCCGTGGAGGGCAAGGTCTATCCAATCGAGCAAGCCAAACAGCTGCGGATTGCCAGCAACGACGGCCCCCTGGTGTCCAGTACTGTCCAAAAACAGCTGGTGTTGGCCCCACAGAGCCACACACTGCAGTACGGCAAAGCGCTCTCGCGGCTGGGCAATTATTATGTCACCCGGCACACCGCCAAGACGGTAATGAACATCGACGCCACCGGCATGGACGAGATTCGTCAGCTTTACCCAACCAAGGCCCGGCAGATTATCGAAGCACTCGATATCGCGCGAACTTATGCATTCCGTGCGATGCATAACCTGGTGCAACTGCGACACCTGACTCCCGGCACTCGCTTGGAGGGGTTCCTGAAGCAGATGTTTGACGTCAACAGTGTGGATGACGGCATTCTGCAAAAGGTGCGAAACACCCTCATCCCTCTGTGCAAAGCCTTGGTAGATCCCGACCTTGACGGGTGGGACACCTCACGTTTCGTAGTCGGCTCGAGCGGTGATCCCAACCAGAAGGTGATTGCGTTCACCATCGCCAGCGACAGGACAAAACAGGTGTTTTTTACTGAGTTGTTCTTTGATCAACAACTGGAGGAGTATGCGAACCTGTTGACTGAAGCGTTCGACATTGACGGCCATGCGCGAGCAGCCACACTGATTCACGAATTCGCCCATATCTACGGGCGCGCCGAAGACATCGCGAGCACAGAAGCCCGGCTGCCGTTTGCGGACCTGATCGAAACCCTGACGGCTAAAGGCAGGGCAGCACAAAACTGGTTGCAGGGTGTCCAACGCGACGCATTGTCATTGGGCACGCCACGTCATCGGCTGTTCTCACGCTGGAATTCTTTCCTAGGTATATGGGAGAGCATGGACTCCGACAGCTCGGAGGACCGCACCTTCAAAGCCGTCAAGGAAATTACATCCAGCCCGACTGTCGACGCGGCCCGTGATGCGTTTTTGGATGCCGCATCACCCGACAAGCGCATCGACACGATTCTTCGCAACGCCGACTCCATTGCCAGGCTTATTTGTGAAATGGGCCGCGTACTCGACCCTGCACAGGGCGCACCTTGAATGTCACGGCAACGCATGGGAGCAGGGAGCCCGAGCGGGCTCCCGGCAGGCAGCGTCAGTCTTTCTGATCGCGCAGGATATTGCCCGATGCGCCATCAATGCGCGCTTCATAGACCGTGCCATCGGACTTGCGCCCTTTGACTTCCCAATAGCCATTGTCGTCGGCTTCGGCAGCGTAGACTTCCACGTAGCCCGCCTTGGTCTTGGCGACTTCGATGGCCTTTTCAATGGTAATCCAGCCCGCGCCCGGTTTATCAGCCAGGGCGGCGCCAGCACTGAGCAGAGCGGTGGTTGCACACAACGCGACTAAGGTTTTCTTCAGCATTTTCGTTCTCCATGGTGGGAATGTCCTGAGTTTTTTAGGTGCTCTCAAACGAGAATAAGTTCCAATTGATGTGCAATCGCCATGACGGCTGTTCTCGCCACCCGCGTGCGGAGGTTAGAATGTGGGAAATCAGGATGAGTCAATGACCGAAAAGTCCCTTTCAGAAGCCGAATACGACGCCATCACCGACGCTGCTGCGCATTGGTGCATGCGCCTGCACGCGGGTGATTGCACCACGGGTGAACGTCAGGCTTTTGCACAATGGCACGACTCCCACCCGCTGCATGCCTTTGAATACGCGGCGATGCTGGAGATCTGGGACGTTGCCGACCACCTCCCCCGCAACGAACCCACGCCGGTCGTGGTGCCGTTCAAACCCCGCAGCCGCTTACGCACCTACGCCGTGGCAGCGGCGATCTGCCTGGCCGTCCTACCCTTGGCAGCCTTTACCGGGTGGGAAGCCGGCTGGCTGCCCAGTTCCTATGAACGCTACGATGCCGCCACTGGTCTGCGCCAGATCACCTTGGGTGATGGCAGCCAGGTGGAGCTGAACCTGGGCACCGAACTGGTCTACAGCAACTACAAGGACCAGCGCCGTATCACGCTGAAAAAAGGTGAAGCGTTCTTCAAAGTCAGCCATGACAGCGCCCACCCCTTTATCGTGCACGCTGGCGAAGGCCAGGTGCGGGTGACGGGCACTCAGTTCAACGTGTGGAAGTATGAAGACCAGGTGCGCGTGATGCTGCTCGAAGGCTCGGTGCAGATATCCAGCGACAAGGTGCATGGCAGCGTGCCGCTCACCCCCGGCATGCAGGCCAACTACCAACAAGGCGATGCCACGCCACGCGTAAGGGCGATCACGCCGAACGACACCGCGCTGGCCTGGCGCCAAGGCAAGCTGATCCTCGACAACCTGGCCCTGGCCGACGCGTTGCCGCTGATCAACCGCTACCTGAGCAAACCGGTGATGCTGGCCGACGCCAACACCGGCACGATTCGCATCGGCGGCATCTACAACATCAACGAGGTCAACAACCTCGTGCCCTCCCTGCCCAAGGTTTTGCCGGTCTACCTGACCCAGAACCAGGACGGCAACCCCGTACTCAACGCCATCCCGCGTAAAACGCCGAAAGGCTGAGCCGCTGCCCACAGCTGTGGGCTTCGCCACGCCTGAAGTGTCCGTTTTTTTAACACCCCCCTGCCCTGAGGCGCCCATGCGTAGCGCATTCATCGTTTCGTCATCGGTGGTGTTACAGCGCTGATACAACCGAGTGAAGCGTTTGCGCAGTGCCTGGAGAGGTGCGAATGGCTGGGGTGCTGTTTCATGCCTGAAACAGCGTTGCGATCACTTTGCCCATCAATATCTTCAACACCTTGAATAACAAAACAAAATAAAAAGCGGCACGGCTTCTGCTCTATCCCTTACAGCGCTGTTTAGGGTCAGCGCGAAGAATAAGGAATGCCGCCGTGATGACACTCACTCAAGGTTCGATGCAGGTACTGCTGATCAGCTGCGTACTCAGCGCCAGCATCAGTGTTCCAGCCCTGGCGGGTGACGGCGTGATCGTGACGGGCCGAGACGTACAAGGCCACATGTATGGCCGAGCCTCCTTTGGCCCCGACCCTTATCCCCAGACCGCCAATGCCAATCCCAGCCGAGAAATCATTGGCGCCCTGTCGGGCGAGTTGAGTGACCGTGACTTCGGAAACATCAATAGCGGCTTGGGCATCACTCGGGCCATGCAGCCCAACGGCAACCTCACCGGCTTGAGTGCCACACAAAACAGTATGTCCACCCTGGGCGCTGGCGCAGCCGCCAGCCGCTCGGGTGGCAGCGGCAGCATGGGCGGTCAGATCAGCGACTCGATCCAGCGTGGCCTTGCGCCCCTCAACAACATCGGCAGCATGATGGGGGGCAAATAATGAACCGTCCCCTTCTCCTGTTGGCCCTGCTGGGCAGCACCGCGGTAATGGCGGACAACACCGCAGTGATCAACAACAGCGGTAAAGACTACCGCGGCAACCTGATGGTCAACCAGGCCGCGGGCAATCAGCAGCAAACCGCCAACAACCGCGCCGTCGCGCTCGGCGGCCAGGCCACCACCAGCAATATCCAAAGGATGGACGGCAACGTCGACCCTTCCCTGAACGCCAACGCGGCGATCGAGGGCACTTCTTTCAGCAATGGCAACGGCATGTTGGGCATCAACCAGTCCGCCGGGGCCAACAACCAATTAGTCAATGCCGTGCGGATCAGCGTCAACCCTGGCCCGCAAAGCATCGACGACAGCGTCCTGTTGCAACAGAACACGACGACGCTGGCAACCGACTCAGGGCTCACCCCCACCACTGGCAGCCGCCAGGTCGTGACAAGCGACCAGGCCTTCACCGGCAGCCGAGGAGTGATTCAGGTGAACCAGAGTGCCGGGGTGGGGAACCGAGTGGCTAACACCCTGGGCATCACTATCAAGTAACCGCTTGGTAGCACTAGTTAGACCGTACCAACACTTAACCAACTAATTAGAAGCAAGGAGAAACACCATGAAACCTCAAATGGCCCTGAAACCAATGGTTTTCGCTCTCGCCGCACTCATGGCTGCTGCTGCTCAAGCAGGTGGCTGGCACCCTGCGCCTCAACCAACCGGTGTGGTTGCCTCCGTGGTTACGGATGTGCAAAACAGCGCCGGCAACAAATTCGACGATACCAAAACCGAAAATAACAGCTCAGCTGATAACTCGGTCAACAGCAACAGCGGTAACGTCGGTGTAAACATTCAATCCGGCAGTGGTAACCAGGCGGACAACTCTGGCGCCATCTCCAGCGCTAAAGGCGACTTCTTGACCGTGTTTGCCGTAGTCGATGTGAATCAAAACAGCGGTCTGAACAACTTCGTCAACAAAGGCACGCAAAACAACGCCTCCCTGGATAACTCCGTTAATCGTAACTCCGGCAACGTGGGTTACAACGGCCAGGCCGGTCAAGGCAACCAAGGCAAAAACAACCTGGCAATCACCACCGCTGATGGCAAAAACATCGCAGCGGCTGCCAACACCGAGCAAAACTCGCTCGCCAACAACTACCTCAACACCGCTGCCACCGGGTACGGCCATCATGGCGGCAAACCTCAATACGTTTCGAACAACGCCAGTGCTGACAACTCGATCAACAACAACTCCGGCAACATCGGTGTGAACCTGCAATCTGGTGCAGGCAACCAAGCCAGCAACAGCCTCTCGGTAGGCCAAGGTTGCAGCGTCTGCAGCAGCGGCGTGCGCTTCTGATCCAACGGGGCCTTGGCAACAAGGCCCTTTTTATTTCAGTGTCCATCAGGTCAGACGATCATGCGCCTCGCGACCCTCACCCTCTTGATGCTGCTCACCGGCCCGACCTGGGCAGGCACCATGGCGATCTCCGCCATGCCTGGCGGTGCAGTCATCTTCAAGAAGGTCGAGAGTATCCGTGAACGCCGGTTCGCGAACCTGGTGGAACAGAAAACCGATTTCAGCTGCGGTGCTGCGGCACTCGCCACCATTCTGCGCCAGGGTTATTGGCTGGATGTCGACGAAGACCACGTCATCAAAGGCATGCTGGTCAATGCAGACCAGGACCTGGTACGTACCCAGGGCTTCTCCATGCTGGACATGAAGCGCTACCTCGAAAGCATCGGCATGCGTGCCCGGGGCTACAAGATCGGGCCAGACACGCTGGCTACCGTGAAGATCCCTGTGGTGGTGTTGCTGGAGATTCGTGGCTACAAGCATTTCGTGGTACTTCAGCGCGCGGACAAGGATTGGGTCTATATCGGCGACCCGGTACTGGGCCACAAGCGCTACTCACATGACGACTTCATTAAAGGTTGGAATGGCATCGTCTTCGCCGTGCTGGGTGAAGGTTACGACAAGGCCAACGCCCTGCTCGACCCACCCATGCCGCTGACCGCCAAGAACCAGTTGAATGAGTTCAGGCCCGTAGGCGATGCCGAGCTGATGGACTTCGGTTTCATCCAGAGCGACTTCTTCTAAGAAGCGCAATAAGGGGCAGGACGCTCCAGGAGCAAAAGATGAACACTTCCCGTTGGCTGACGGTCTTGTGTCTGGCAGCCTCAATGCCCGCTTATGCTTCATCGGCATTCAAGCCGATCGAACTCAAGGACTCGGAAATGGCCGAGCTGCGCGGTCGTTATGTGATGCCGGGGCGGATTATCAGCTTTGGTATTGTCATGAGCAGCACCTGGACCAATGCCGTGGGTGACACCATTACCGGCAAGGCCAGCATGCAAGTCGACTCCTCCACCATCACCCCTCAATTTTACGTGCAGACCACCGGTTCAACAGGTACGGGCACCCCTTCGAACACTGGCACCGGTAACGTCAGCGGAGGCGCCGGCCTGGGCACCGGCACAGGCGTGACCCAAAGCGTGCGCGCTGCCGGCGACGGCAACACCGCCTACAACAATGTCGGCATTAACGTCACCGAGAACGGCTTCGCGCCCTCCAACGCTGTGCAATCCGGACAAGTGCTGGTTGCCGGCGGCACCGTCACCGGTGACAGCGCCGCAGGCCGGGTGAGTGTGTCGGCCAACAATGGCGGCTTGCAGATGGCGATCCAGGGCAACCACAACCAAGGCAATAGCCTCCAGCAGATTGGCGGCGGCCAGGTGCTGCAAGGCACCGTATTGACGGGTGACAGAAACTTCGTCAGCAACATGACGCAACTCAATGTGGTGATGAATAACGGGCTGAACAACCCGGCATTGAATTGCAATCTGGATCAACTCAAAGGCCTACGCACTCTCGGTTATTGAACTACGCTGACCCTCGACACTTACGCATTAGAAAAGGACGGCTTATTTCATGCATCGATCGTTATCACTACGTGCGGTGGTCTGTTTAAGTACGCTCTTGCCCGCATCCGTTCTGTATGCTGCGCCGGACGCCGATATCGAGACTCTCAAACAGGAGCTTCTGGAACTCAAGCAGCGTTACGAAGTGCAGCAAAAAGCCTTGGCAGTATTGGAGCAACGGGTGCGTCAGGTGGAAGATCAACCGGCGGCCCCACCACCGAAACGCCTGGCCAAATCCCCAGCGGACTTCCAGAAAGCCAGCGGCGCCACCGTCGCCGGTACTGGCGCGGCAGCGGCATCCGGTGGTGCGGGCGGCGGCGGCAGTTCTTACGGCCAGTCGCTGAAGGATGATTCGGCGCCGGCGCAGAGCGTGAGCAACCTCTACAACGAAGCCAGCGGTTTCTTTGGCAACGGCAAGTTCAGCTTTGAAACCGGTATTACCTACGCGCGCTACGATGCACGCCAGCTCACGCTCAACGGTTTCCTGGCGCTGGACTCGATCTTCCTCGGCAATATCAACCTGGATCGAATCAAGGCGGATAACTGGACGCTTGACCTGACCGGTCGCTACAACGTCGACAACCGCTGGCAGTTCGACGTGAACGTGCCGGTGGTGTACCGCGAATCGACTTACCAGTCCGGCGGTGCGGGTAACAACGCCAACGCCACCTCGGAAGAGTCGGTGAGCCGCGACCCGACCATAGGCGACGTCAACTTCGGTGTGGCCTACAAGTTCCTCGACGAAACCCCCACCCTGCCGGATGCTGTGGTGTCGGTGCGCGTCAAGGCGCCGACGGGCAAAGAACCGTTCGGCATCAAGCTGGTGCGCTCAACCGCCAACGACAACCTGTACGTGCCTGAAAACCTGCCGACGGGTAATGGAGTCTGGTCGATCACGCCGGGGATCTCGCTGGTCAAGACCTTCGACCCCGCCGTGCTGTTTGGCTCGTTCTCCTACACCCACAACTTCGAAGAGTCGTTCGACGACATCAGCAGTGACGTCAACCAGAAAGTCGGCGGCAAAGTCAGCCTGGGTGACAGCTTCCAACTGGGTGTCGGCGTGGCCTTTGCGCTGAACGAGAAGATGAGTATGTCGTTTTCGGTCTCCGACCTGATCCAGCGTAAAAGCAAGCTCAAGCCCAATGGCGGGGACTGGCAGTCGGTGGTGTCCAGCGATGCCAACGCCGGTTACTTCAACGTGGGCATGACGATTGCGGCGTCGGATAATCTGACGATTGTGCCGAACCTGGCGATCGGGATGACGGATGATGCGCCGGACTTTACGTTTAGTCTGAAATTCCCTTACTACTTCTAGCGGCCTCAAGATCACAATTGCCGACAGCAAAAGGAAAAGCCCCGCAACGATAAGGGTCGTTGCGGGGCTTTTCGGTTTACCCGCCCTAGCGGATCTGGTGTTTGTGCAGCAACCGGTAGAACGTGGGCCGGGAAACCCCTAGGACACGCGCGGCAACACTCAGGTTGTCGCTGTGCCGGTTGAGCACGTCGCACAGCGCCTGGCGCTCGGCGCGGTGTTTATAGTCTTCCAGTGTAGCCATCGGCGGCGAAATTGCCTGTTGGCCGTGCAATCCCAGATCAACGGCTTCTATCTGGCGCCCTTCGGCCAGCACCAGGCCGCGACGGACGCGGTTGGCCAGCTCGCGGACGTTACCCGGCCAGGCGTGTTCACCCATTGCCACCAGCGCATCGGCGCTGAAGCTGCGCGGGCGGCGGCCGGTCTCCTGGCTGTAGAAACGTGAGAAGTGATTGGCCAGCATCGCCACGTCGCCATGGCGATCACGCAACGGCGCCGTGACCACTTGCAGGACATTGAGGCGGTAGTACAGATCTTCGCGAAAGGTGCCCTTCTCTACCGCTGTCTCCAGGTCGACGTGAGTGGCCGCCAATACCCGCACATCCACGGGAATCGGTTGGCTGCCGCCGACGCGTTCAATTTGTTTCTCCTGCAGAAACCGCAGCAGATTGGCCTGCAATTCCATCGGTAAATCGCCGATTTCATCGAGGAACAACGTGCCACCGTTGGCGGCCTCGATACGCCCGACCTTACGCTGATGGGCGCCGGTAAATGCGCCCTTTTCATGCCCGAACAATTCCGATTGGATCAAGTGTTCAGGAATCGCCCCGCAATTGATCGCCACAAACGGCTTGGCGTGACGCTGGGATTGACGATGCAGGGTCTTGGCCACCAATTCTTTACCGGTACCGCTGTCGCCGCGGATCAACACCGGAGATTCAGTGGGTGCAAGCTTGGACAATAACTTGCGCAGTTCGCGGATCGGTCGACTGTCCCCCAGCAACTCGTGCTCGGGCTCATCCACCGGCATATGGCCCTTGCCCCGCAGGCGTGCCATGCCGAACGCGCGGCCCAGGGTGACCTGCACACGGGCCACATCGAAGGGCAAGGTATGGAAATCGAAAAACCATTCGCAGACGAAGTCACCCACGTTCTGCAGGCGGAGCACGTCCTGGCTGAGTACGGCGATCCATTCAGTGCCGCTGCGGCCGATCAGTTCCTTGACCGCTTCCGGACGCTCCAGGTGGTAGGGCTGCAGGCGCAGCAGCCCGACATCGCAGGATCGGTCGCCCACGGCCTCCAGCGTACAGCTGTCCACCTCCCACCCGGCGGTGCGCAAACCAGGCAATAGCCCATGGCAGTCGTCACAGGGGTCGACCACGAGCAAGCGACGCTGCACAGGTGTAACGACCATGACTATTCCTTGGCGTCAAAATTGTTAAAGTTATTTAGAAACAACGGTTTGTGACGCCTGGCGCTAACACTAGCAAGGTCTTGACGCCGACCTTGTACCGTTTCGCTATAAGCCTCGGCAAAAAGCAATCTGTGCGTGTTTACGCAAAAAAGTTACGCGACACCGAAACTTTCATTCAGCTTTCAAAACAGCCGCTTACATGACATTAATCACTAAACATCGAAAATAGTTGCTCTAACATGTGACCCGTACCCCGCCATCGTGCATCAGTACAAGTAACCCGCCGCACGGTCAGCCCAACCGCCGGCACTCACTTGAATGGGCAATGAGAGAGAACCCCACATGAACGCCCCGCTCCGCATCAACGAAGCTCTTTTGATCGCAGACCGTGCCTTCCAGCCCTTTCAGTGCGTGGCCTGGCATGACGGCAATGGCGCCCTCAGCCTGAGCGTCATCGACCGCACCAACAATCGTATCGGTAGCAAACAATTGTCGTCGAGTACCTATAGCGACCCGGCGCAGTTGGAAAACTTGCTGTTGCAAGCCCGCGCCGAGCTCGATAAAGATGGCCACCAGTTGCAATCCTGGGCAATGCCGAAGTAATCCAACACGGCAACTTGCGCTGATCGGTTTAGAGAGGCGCAAGTTCAGTGTTAGTCCGCGTAAAGCTTATTGAGCGGCCAGAATAAACCGCTCGATTGCTTCTGCCGCGCCGTCATCGACATTACTGCCCGTTACCACGCTGGCCTGGCGCTTGACGGCTTCTTCCGCCTGGCCCATGGCAATCGACAACCCGGCGACATGAAACATGGCCGGGTCATTGCCGCCATCACCGATAGCTGCCGTCTGTTCCATGGGAACGCCAAGGTGCGCCGCCAAGGTCTTCAAGGCCTCGCCCTTGTTGGCCAGCATCGCCGTCACGTCCAGGTAAACCGGTTGCGAACGCGATACCTGAGCCAGCCCCCGCACCTTAGGCTGCAGCTGCGCTTCCAGCTCCACCAGCAATTGCGTGTTGTTGCTGGCCGCGACGATTTTGTCCACACGCTCCAGGTAGGGTTCGAAACTCTCTACCACAATCGGCCCATAGCCCAAGCCATCGGCTTCGCGCTTCATCATCGGCCCTGGCGGGTCGCGGCGCAGCCAGTCACCGTCGGCAAACACCCAGACTTCCACATCCGGCTCTGCTGAAAACAGCGCCAGCGTGACCAGCGCCGCTTCAGCCGGCAGATGATGGGCAACCAGAATGCTGCCGTCCGGGTTGATCAAGGTGCCGCCATTAAAGCCTGCCACCGGGACATCAATACCAAATGTCTCGATCAGATGCAGCATGGCCTTGGGCGGCCGCCCACTGGCCAGGCTGAAAAACACCCCCGCCTCACGCAATGCACGAACAGCATCGATGGTGCGCTGGCTAAGCCTGTGATCCGGATGCAGCAAGGTGCCGTCCACATCACTGAGAATAAAACGGACGGGATGAATCGCCGCGTCACTCATCCGAGGCTATGCCAGGTACGGCCGTCACGGGCCAGCAAGGCGTCGGCGGCAGCCGGACCATCTTCACCGGCCTTATAGGCCTGGATTCCGTCGTCTTCCTTCCATGCATCCAGGAATGGCTGCACCGCACGCCAGCCGTTCTCGATGTTGTCCGCACGCTGGAACAAGGTCTGGTCGCCGGTCATGCAGTCGTAGATCAGGGTTTCATACCCCGTCGATGGCTGCATTTCGAAGAAGTCCTTGTAGGCAAAACCCAACTGGATATTGGCCATGTCCAGGGTCGGCCCAGGCTTTTTCGCCAACAGGTCAAACCACATGCCTTCATTAGGCTGGATCTGGATTTTCAGGTAGGTGGGCTTTAGCTCATCCACTTCGGTATCGCGAAATTGCGCGTACGGGGCAGGCTTGAAGCAGATGACGATCTCGGTGTCACGCACACTCATACGCTTGCCGGTGCGCAGGTAGAATGGCACACCGACCCAGCGCCAGTTGTCGATCATCACCTTGAGGGCGACGAAGGTTTCGGTGCTGCTGTCGGGCGCTACGTTGGCTTCTTCGCGGTAACCCGGCAGTTGCTTGCCGCCGATTTCACCGGCGGTGTACTGCCCGCGTACCGAGTTGGCCCGCGCATCTTCGAGGGACCAGGGGCGCACCGCACCAATAACCTTGGCCTTTTCACCGCGTACGGCATCGGCGCCAAAGGCAGCGGGCGGCTCCATCGCCACCATCGCCAGCAACTGGAACAGGTGATTGGGCACCATGTCGCGCAGGGTGCCGGTCTTCTCGAAGAAGTTGCCACGGGTTTCAACGCCGACGGTTTCAGCGGCGGTGATTTGCACGTGGTCGATGTAATGATTGTTCCAGAAGGCTTCGAACAGCACGTTGGAGAAACGGCTGATCAGGATGTTCTGTACCGTTTCCTTGCCCAGGTAATGGTCGATGCGATAGATCTGCTTCTCGCTCATCACCTTGAGCAGGCTGGCATTCAGCGCCTCGGCGGTAGCCAGGTCTGAGCCGAAGGGCTTCTCGATGACCACACGACGGAAGCTGTCGTCGGTTTCCGTCAGCAGGCCGGCACTGCCCAGGCGCTGCACTACGTCACTGAAGAAGCGCGGCGCAGTGGCCAGGTAGAACACGGCGTTGCCGGTGCCACTGTCGGCAATTTTCTTGCCGATGTCCGCATAGGTGCTGTCGTCGAGGAAGTCGCCCTCGACGTAGCTGATGCCTTTGGCCAATTGCGCCCACAACTGCGGGTCCAGGGCGTTTTCGCCATTGCCCTTGACCTTGCTCGCCGCTTCGGTGCGGATGAAGTCTTCAAGTTTCTTGGCGAAGTCCGCATCACTGATGGCGTTGTGATCAACGCCGACAATGCGCAGGCCATCGCCCAGAAGGCCATCCCGGCTGAGGTTGTACAGCGCCGGCATGAGCAGGCGCTTGACAAGATCACCATGGGCACCAAACAGAAACAGTGTGGTGGGCGGAGCAGGTTCGGCCTTGGGTTTCTTGCCGTTGGCGGTCATTTTTTGGAAGTCTCCACGTGGCCGCCAAAGCCGAAGCGCATGGCTGAGAGCATTTTGTCGCCGTAGGTGCTTTGCTGGCGCGAGCGGAAGCGTGCGAACAGCGAGGTAGACAGTACTGGCACCGGCACGGCTTGTTCCATGGCGGCTTCGATGGTCCAGCGGCCTTCGCCACTGTCGGCCACGGAACCCGAGTAACCATCGAGTTTCGGATCGGTCGCCAGGGCATCCGCGGTCAGGTCGAGCAGCCAGGACGAAACCACGCTGCCACGGCGCCAGACTTCAGCGATATCGGCCACATTCAGGTCGAAGCGCTGGTCTTCCGGCAGGTTCTCCGAGTTCTTGGTCTTGAGGATGTCAAAACCTTCGGCAAACGCCTGCATCATCCCGTACTCGATGCCATTGTGGATCATCTTGACGAAATGCCCGGAACCCGCAGGACCGGCATGGATATAGCCCTGCTCGGCGCGCGGGTCAGCGCTGTCTGAACGGTCCTTGGTACGCGGGATGTTGCCCAGGCCCGGGGCCAGGCTCTTGAAGATCGGGTCGAGGCGCTGCACGGTCTCGGCGTCGCCACCGATCATCATGCAGTAGCCACGCTCCAAGCCCCAGACGCCGCCGGAGGTGCCGACATCGACATAGTGCAGGCCTTTTTCCGCCAGGGCCTTGGCCCGGCGGACGTCGTCCTTATAGTTGGTGTTGCCGCCGTCGATGATTGCGTCACCGTCTTCCAGCAGCGTGCTCAATTCATTGATGGTGTCTTCGGTCGGTGCGCCGGCTGGCAGCATCACCCACACGGTGCGCGGCTTTTGCAGCCCGGCCACCAAGGCCTTGAGGTCGGCAACGCCGGTGGCGCCCTCTTCGCTCAGGCCTTTTACAAAGGCTTCGTTACGGTCGTAAACAACGGTGGTATGCCCATTGAGCATCAGGCGCCGTGCAATATTCCCGCCCATGCGGCCTAGTCCGATAATCCCCAGTTGCATGTGCTGATGCTCCTAACTACTAAAAAAATGTGTGCATAGTTTATAGCGCAATGAGGCTAATGAGGGTTAGTCCAGAGCGGATCCCTGTAGTTTCATGACAAAAAAGTAGCCATCAATTGAGCATCACGGTACAAAAAGTCACACGACCATCAAAAATAAAAAAGTTCCATTGCTCGCAAAAAGAATTCAGAATTACCCTGACTGCTGCCGAGAACCTCGACTCAAGCGTTCTGGCACACCGCGACACACCGGCTATTTGCGAGGTAAGCAATGAGCACTGCACAGATGACCCGTCCTCCACAGACCCTCTACGTCTCCATCCGACGCGACGAGTTGCGCCAGTTGAAAGACGAACGCGAACAGTTACAGCAGGAAGTCCTGCGCCTGCGTTCGCATATCATCCAGGCTCAGTTGGATCAGCCCTCCAGCGCCCAGCCTGCCCTCTGCTAAGCCCGGTCATCACTTTGTAAGATAACGGCTACGAAAATCTCACAAAGTTTTCACATGCACCTCCCGATACTCCCGCCCGAAGGGCCGCCCCATGCAAGGGCGGCCTCTGTTGCGTGCACCTCTGCGCGTCAACTGAAAAATTATCGGGTTGGAGCGCTGGATGGCGATGTTCAAACGCAGCACTGCGTCTGCGAAAGGCTTTGATTGGGCCGGTCTTGGTTGGCTGTTTCTGTTCTTCTGGTACTTCTCGGGTATTACCCAACTGCTGATCCAACTGACCGGGACCTCCGGTTTCAGTGGCTTTCGCCAAGCCTTCTTCATGAGCGCCCTGTGGCTGGCGCCCATGTTGCTGTTCCCGCGCCGTACACGCCTGCTCGCCGCGCTGATCGGCGTCGTGTTGTGGGCGTGTTCCATGGCCAGCCTGGGTTATTTCTTCATCTACCAGCAGGAATTTTCCCAAAGCGTCATCTTCATCATGTTCGAGTCGAACATCTCGGAAGCCGGTGAATACGCCACCCAGTATTTTGCCTGGTGGATCGTGCTGGCGTTCATCGCTCACACCGCCTTCGCTGTATTCCTCTGGACCCGTTTGCGCCCGGTCTATCTGCCTCGCGGTCAGTCGATGCTGGCTGCGGCGGCCATCGTGCTGGCTGTGGTGGGTTATCCGCTGGTCAAGCAGATCGCCACCAGCGACAACATGGAACAGGCCATCGATCGTTTCGAAACCCGCATCGAGCCTGCTGTGCCATGGCAGATGATTGTTGCCTATCGGCGCTACACCGAACAACTGGACAACATGCAAGGCATGCTCACCAGTGCCAGCCAGATCCCGCCCCTGAAAAACCTCAAGGACAGCATGGCCGGCCAGCCATCTACATTGGTATTGGTGATCGGCGAATCCACCAACCGCCAGCGCATGAGCCTCTACGGCTACCCGCGCAACACCACGCCCGAACTGGACAAGCTGCGCGACCAACTGGCTGTGTTCGACAACGTCATCACTCCACGCCCCTACACCATCGAAGCGTTGCAACAGGTGCTGACCTTCGCCGACGAAGAAAATCCGGATCTGTACCTCAAGACCCCGTCGATTGTCAGCGTGATGAAGCAGGCCGGCTACAAGACCTACTGGATCACCAACCAGCAGACCATGACCAAACGCAACACCATGCTCACGACCTTTTCCGAACAGGCCGACGAGCAGGTGTACCTGAACAACAACCGCAACCAGAACGCACGCCAGTACGACGGTGACGTGCTTGCCCCCTTCTCCAAGGCGCTGGCTGATCCCACCGAACGCAAGTTCATCGTGGTGCACCTCTTGGGCACTCACATGAGCTACCAGTACCGCTATCCGCCGACCTTCGACAAATTCACTGATCGCCAAGGCGTACCTGAAGGCGTCAGCGATGCGCAGTTGCCGACCTACAACAGCTACGACAATGCGGTGCTGTACAACGACTTTGTGGTGTCTAGCCTGATCAAGGACTACGCCAAGACCGACCCCAATGGTTTCCTGTTGTACCTGTCGGACCATGGCGAAGACGTCTTCGACTCCGCCGGCCACAGCACCTTGGGACGCAACGAAGGCAAGCCGACGGCGCCGATGTACACCATCCCGTTCATGGCCTATGCCTCCCCCAAATGGCGCGAAACCCACGATTGGAGTTTTGCCGGCGACCTGCAGCGCCCGTACAGCAGCTCCCAACTGATCCACACCTGGGCCGACCTGGCGGGCCTGAGTTTTGATGAGTGGGACCGTAGCAAGAGCCTGGTCAGCGACAGCTTCAAGCCTCGCCCCTTGATGATCGGCAACCCCTACGAGCGTCAACAGAAAGGCCTGATCGACTTCAGCCTGATCAAACCGAAAAAGAACACCACCGAAGTGGTACTTCAAGAGCCCTTGTAACAGAAAGATAACAATCATTCTCGTTTAGCCCTAAAGTTCCTCGCCTCCTTTCGTCTTTGAGCCAAGGCCTTCTCTTACTGAGAAGGCTGCAAAGACGACAAGGAGTCTTCCGCGATGTTCGCGCCCTTCACCCGTTCCATGACGTTCACCCTCGGCCTCTTCAGTGTGGTCGTGAGCCCGGATCTACTGGCTGAAACCGACCCCGAAAACAAAGCCCTCGAACTCGGCGCCACCAGCATCACCGCTGAAGGCCTGGGTGCCACCACCGAGCACACCGGGGCCTACACCACCAGCTCCATGAGCACCGCCACCCGGTTGAACCTGTCGGTCAAGGACACCCCGCAATCGATCTCGGTGATCACTCGCCAGCAGATGGATGATTTCAATCTCAATACACTCACCGATGCTCTGCGCCAGACCACCGGGGTGACGGTCCAACACCTGGATTCGGACCGCGCCGGCTACTCGTCGCGCGGCTACTCCATCAACAATTTCCAGGTGGATGGCATGCTCAATACCTTTGGGCGCATGAAGTCCGACTCCGACACCATCATCTACGACCGTATCGAAGTGGTGCGCGGTGCGACCGGCCTGACCACGGGTGCGGGCGATCCCTCGGCCACGGTCAACATGATCCGCAAGCGCCCGACGTCACAGTGGCAAGCCAAGACCGGCGTGAGCGGTGCCAGCCATGACAACTACTACAGCTATCTGGATGTGGGCGGCCCGCTGGCATTTGACGGACGCCTGCGCGGACGCACGGTGATGGCTTACCGCGACAGCCAATCCTTTCGCGATAATTACGCCCTGCAAAGGGAAGTCGGCTACGGCATTCTCGAGGCCGACCTGACAGACGATACCGTGGTCGCCGTAGGCTTCGACTATCAGAACAAACATGTGCAGGGCACCTCATGGGGCACACTGCCCTATTGGAACAGCGCTGGCGGCAAGGCTCGCTTGTCGCGCTCCGCCAATATGGCCACTGACTGGAGTTCCTGGCCGCTGAAGGACAAGACCACCTTTGCCTCGCTCGATCACAAACTGTCCGAGGACTGGCGCCTGAAAGCCGCCTACACCCACCGACAAAGCGATACTGATGGCAAGGTCTATTACGGCGGCGCGGGTTTCCCGAATCCGGACGGCAGCGGCATGACCGCCTGGACCAACCAGATGGTCGGCACATCGAAGATGGATGCCGTGGACTTCAACCTCGCTGGCGCCTACACACTGCTGGGCCGCGAGCATGAATTGATGGTCGGGTATGGGGAGTCGGAGCAGAGGGATTCATCGCCCTACCAGCGTTACAGCACACCCGAAGGCTACGAAACCATCCCTGACTGGCAACACATGGGCGGTATCGTCAAGTTCCCGGACCGGACCACCGGGCTCAAGGGTCCACACTCAAGCAAACAACAAAAAGCCGGGTACCTGGCCACTCGACTGAGCCTGACCGACAAGCTGCACGCGATATTGGGCAGCCGGTATGGCAGTTGGGAAATCGAAAGTACCCCTGTTGACTACGACGCCAATTACCAGCGCATCCCCCAACCCAAAACCCGCCAGACCCACAACGACATGTGGACGCCCTACGCCGGGCTACTCTACGACCTGACGCCGCAATACACGGTGTATGCCAGCTACACCGATATTTTCAACCCGCAGGACGAACGCGACGCCAGCAAGAAATACCTGGAACCGGTGGTGGGCAGCAACTACGAAATCGGCCTCAAGGGCAGCCTGCTGAACGAGCGATTGAACTTGGCCGCCGCGTACTTTTGGAGCACCCAGGATAACGTCGCCGAACTCGACAATGCCGCCCCACCCGACCCGGTCACCCGCGAGCAGTTCTACAAATCCGGTGGCAAAGGCAACAAGGTCCAGGGCTTTGAGGTCGAGGTGTCAGGCGAAGTGATGCCCGACTGGAATCTTACCGCAGGCTACACCTACACCCACTCGCTCAACGGCGATAAGCAACGAAACAACACCGATCAGCCGATGAACCTGCTGAAGATGTCGACAGCCTATCGCTTGCCCGGTGAATGGCGCGGGTTGACGGTGGGAGGCGCAGTCAATTGGCAAAGCGACTTCTACGCATTTGCCGGGCGTCCAACGGGTGGCCGCAATCAGGACGGTGACCTCATCACCACTGCGACCAAGATCACCCAGCAGGCCTACACCGTGATCAACCTGATGTCGCGCTACCAGTTCGACGAACATGTTTCGGCATCACTTAACGTCAACAATCTATTTGATAAAAAATATTACGAACGCGTCGGTTTCTATAACGGCGTGTATTGGGGCGACCCGCGTTCGATCACGCTGGCATTGGACTGGAAGCTGTAAGGCTTTTTAACCCGAAGTTAACGAAATTGTTAACTTCGGGGTTTTTTCGCGTTAATTCCTACTTAATAAACTCACGCCAAACTCGCCCCATGAATCTGATCAAGGACAGAGCGGATACCGATCACTCTTAATGGGAATATTGCCATGAAACTCTCCACTCTGGTGCTTGCCAGCCTGATGACCCTGACCTCCGCCGCAGCCTTTGCCGAAGGCGGTTCCGAGCGTTCGAAGGAGTTCTACAACAACTTCACGTTCATGCAGCAAAAGACTCACGGCACGGCTGAACAAACCGCGCAGGCTGATGGGAAGAACGTGAAGAAAGAGCCGGCCGGTCAATCCACCGCTGAGCAACAACCGAACACTTGATTCAACTGATTTAACCGCACTGCCCTTTACCATCCTGCTCCTATGGCTAAGGTGAACTTGGCGCCATTTAATTAATGGCGCCCTTTTTTTGCCTGTTATTTATTAAAGCGGTTTGCTCCAGAACAACATGCGTCCGTGGACTGGATCAAATATCGAATCATCAAAACCGAACTTGCGATAGGCCGACTGAGCCACCGCATTGCCTTCCAGCACCTCCAGGGTGATTTTGCAGCAGCCGCGCTGACGGGCAATCTCCTCGACTTTCTGCAACATTTTCTGGCTGAGCCCAAGCCCCCGAAACGTGTCCTTTACCACCACGTCGTGGACGTTGACCAGCGGACGGCAGGCAAATGTGGAAAATCCTTCAAAACAATTCACCAGCCCGGCCGGCTCTCCGCTCACAAACGCCAATACGCTGAACGCATGCGCACGCTTGGCCAATTCTGCTGGCAACTGCGCCAGCAAATCCGGATCCAGGCTGTGCCCGCCCCCCATGGGATCCTTGGCGTAATGATTGAGTAACAGCGCAATGGCTTCGGCATGCACGGCATTGGTGTAGCTGGCTTGCAGCACCAGGATGTCAGGGGTGTCCATTTCCTTCCTCGATAACGGCAACAAGGGATTCGGTTCCCTCTAAGGGCATGATTGTAAGCGTGGAAGCACCGCCAACTGAAGGAGATTAACTGCCAATAGGCGTTTGAAAACGCTGAAATTATGCCGCTAGAAAAGGCGGGACTGCCCATTCCAGGGGTTTCGTCGCACACGCCTCAGGCAAAACGCTGCAATTGCATTTCTTGCAGGCGGCTCAAAGTACGACGGAAGGGGAACTCCAGGTAACCCTCGGTATAGAGGCAATCGAGCGGGACCTGCGCCTCGATGAACAGCGGCACTTTACGGTCGTAGCACTCGTCCACCAGCGCGATAAACCGCCGCACGCTGTCATCGTGCACCGACAATTGGGGCAATTCGCGATCACCCGCCGCCACGCGCTGTGCGCCGTCTTCGGTGCCCCGGGCAATCCGGCCGGGGCGTTTTTGTGCGCTGAGGTTAGGCACTTCGCCCAGCAGGATCGCCTTGAAGCGATCGCAGATCAGCATGAAATCCATGGCTGCCAAGGGCTGCTCGCACAGATCCGCATAACGACACCACAGCACGGTATCACTGGATTGCACCGCGACAATGGAGCGATGTCCCACTGCGACAGGCCCACTGCGCACTGGCTGGCCTTCGGCCAATTGCTTGAACACACCGGCCAACGCGCAGGGCTGACTGACCCAATAGCGTTGGATACCGATACCCGGATGCAGACGGTGGTCCTCTCCCCCATCCACCGCAATCACTTGCATATGCTGTTGTATCGCCGCAATCCCCGGTAGGAACCGCTCGCGGTTGAAGCCATCGGCATAAAGCTGGTCTGGCGGTTGGTTGGAGGTGCAGACCATCACCACGCCTTCCTCGAACATCACTTGAAACAAACGCCCCAGGATGATTGCGTCACCAATGTCATTGACGAATAGCTCGTCAAAGCACAGCACCCGTACCTCACGGCTCAATTCCCGCGCAAGCGCCTGCAAAGGATCCTGCGTACCGGTCAGTTGAAACAGGCGTTGATGCACCCAGCCCATGAAGTGATGAAAATGCTGGCGGCGCGCAGGCACCTGCAGGCTTTGATAAAACTGATCCATCAGCCAGGTTTTGCCACGGCCCACCGGCCCCCACAGATAGACGCCCATGCTGGGCGCACGACCTTGGTGCAAGGCTTCATGGCAGGCTTGCAATGCTTCCACCGCGCGACGCTGGGCGTCGTCGGCCACGAAGCCTTGTTGAGCGATGGCGTGTTGGTAGGCAGCGAGGGGCGAGTCGAAAGTCATGCTCGCCAGTATGACCTACAGGGAAATATCCAGCCGTGAAATCTTGCCCTGCTCGTTCAAGCGAAAGGTGTAGCGCAACTCCAAGGGGCTTCCGGGAAAATTGCCGGACACCACATTGCTGACCAGGACCTTACCCGTGCGGTGTTGCACCTTGAGCACTTCGACCCGCGGCTGGTAGCGGCGCGCGGTGTCTTCCATCCAGCGCGCGATGGCGGCGGTACCGACTTGATGCTGCCCCTCGTCGAACACATTGGCGTCATCGGCAAAACAGTGAGCGACAGCCGAAGTGTCACGGGCATTGGCGGCTTCGAGATAGGCCACGATGGCCGGCGCCAACTCAGGAATAGACATGGCACAGCTCCTTTCTTGGTGATTTATGACGCCATGCTAAGCCAGGGTTGTGTCAGTTTTTGTCAGGAGTGAATGGCCCGGACTCATTCTGCTCCATCAGCTTGCGCCAGCCGCGCAGCCAGTCACTGCGCCGCCCCGGATAACGCTCGCCATGGGCCTCGGCACTCGCCACACGGTCGGTACGAAAGGTGCGATACGCGCCACGCAGCTCACACCAAGCGACGATCACCCGCACTTCATTCAGGAACCCCAGGGCCAGGGGCCAGATCAGGCGTTCGCTTTGGGTCTGGCTGGCGTCCGCGTAATCGATATGCAACTTGGCCTGGTTGCGAATGGCCTCGCGAAACACGTTCAACGGCACACGGTTCTCCGGGTAACCGAAACCCGGCGGACCGGGCAACACCGTGGGGTTGCGCAGGGCTTCCTGAGCGGCTGGGTCGAGCACGTCGGCGATTTTTGCCAGGGCGTTGGCGGCGGCGCGGCTGAGCACGTCATCACCGCGCTGATCCACGTAGCGCAAGCCAAGCACAATGGCTTCGGTTTCCTCGGCGTTCAGCATCAAGGGCGGCAGAAACAACCCGCTGCGCAACACATACCCAACCCCTGCCTCGCCGAAAATCGGCGCACCCAGCGCTGTTAATTCCGCAATATCACGGTAAAGCGTGCGCTCGGACACTTCCAACTGTGCTGCCAGCACGGCAGCAGTCACCGGGCGTTTCTTGCCCCGCAAGGCCTGGAGCAACGTCAATAGACGAGTGGTACGCGACACGGGAAGCCCCGCCAAAAAAGGAAAAGTGCCGCAGCTTAGCAGAGCCCCCTGTCAGAAAACGTCAGCAGTAAAAAAGGCCCTTGACCGAATAAATTATCGCGATCATATTAAATACATGTTGCTAAACATGTAAGAAAATCACTGCCTCAGGAGTCCTTGTATGCGCAATAAAGTCTTTGGCCGCCGCAGCGGCCTGCAGGTATCTGAACTGGCGTTGGGTACTGCCAATTTCGGCACGGGCTGGGGCCATGGTGCCGAGCGTGATGAGTCCAAACAGATTTTCGATGGTTACCTCGAAGCCGGTGGCAATTTCCTGGATACCGCCAACGGCTACCAGTTCGGCCAGTCGGAAAAGCTGCTGGGGGAATTCATCGCCTCCGAGCGCGACAACCTGGTGGTCGCCAGCAAATACACACTGCGCAGCCAACCGTCCGATGAAGGCACGATCCGGCTCGGCAACAACCGCAAGAATCTGGTCCGCTCAGTGGAAGAAAGCCTCAAGCGCTTGAACACCGACCGCATCGACCTGCTCTGGGCGCACATGAGCGACAACGTCACGCCCATGGAAGAGATCCTGCGCGGCCTCGATGACCTGGTTCGCGCTGGCAAGATCCACTACGCCGGCCTTTCCAACTTCCCCGCCTGGCGCATCGCCCGTGCCGACCTGCTGGCTGAAGTGCGCAACTTCGCGCCGATCATCGGCATCCAGGTGGAATACAGCCTGGTCGAGCGCACCGCCGACCGTGAACTGCTGCCGATGGCCGAAGCCCTGGGCCTGGCTGCCACACTGTGGTCGCCCCTCGGCGGTGGCTTCCTGACCGGCAAGTACCGCAACACCCAGGACGACAACCGCGCCAACAAGCTCGGTATCCTGGTGCACGCCGAGCACAGCGCCCGCGAAACCGCCGTGCTGGACACTCTGCTGGCGGTCGCCGCCGAAGTGGACGCCTCCCCAACCCACGTTGCCATCGCCTGGCTACGGGAAAAGGCTCGCCGCTCCACCACCGCACTGATCCCGATCCTGGGTTCGCGCACACGCGCCCAACTGGACAGCACCTTAGGCGCATTGAATGTGCAGTTGTCAACCGAGCAAGTCACCCGTCTCGACACCGCCAGCGCCATACCGCTGGGTGTGCCGCACGGGATCATCGCCGAGCGTTTCCCCCTCGATATCGGCCTGGACACCCCTCGCCCGCCGGTTATCTGAGGCAAAAAAAACGGCCTGTCGAACAGGCCGTTTTTTATTCAGCGATCCCGCTTAAGCCAGGCTCTTGCTGACCACCTCGAACACATCGCTCGACAGCTCACCCGACGCCCGAATGCGCTCCAGCTCCGCCTTCATCAGTGCCTGGCGCGCGCTGTCGTATTTGCGCCAGCGGGTCAACGGCGCCAATTGGCGCGAAGCGATCTGTGGGTTGAAGCCATTCAGCTCGATCACCAGATCCGCCAGGAAGCGATAGCCCGAACCGTCCGCCGCGTGAAAGTTGATCAAGTTCTGCCCGGCAAAGGCGCCAATCAACGCACGCACCTTGTTCGGGTTCTTCATCGTGAACGCCGGGTGTTCCATCAACGCCTTCACGCGCTCCAGCCCGCCCGGCAAGGTGCTGCCAGCCTGTACGCTGAACCACTGGTCCATGACCAGCGGGTTGTCCTTGAAGTTCTCGGCAAACACCGCCAGGGCCTTGGCCTTTTCGGCGTCGAACGGCGAATTCACCAGCACCGCCAGCGCGGTCAGGCGCTCGGTCATGTTGTCGGCCGTGTCGAACTGTTCGATGGTCGCCGCCAGCACTTGCGGCTTGCCACTGAGCATCAGGTACGAAAGCGCGATGTTCTGCAACGCGCGACGGGCAAAGTGCTCGGCCGCAGCCACATAAGGCGTCTGCTTGGACAGCTCGCGATTGGCCTGATAGCGCAACCACAGTGCTTCGTGCAGATTCTCCGACAGTTGTTTGCGAGCAAACTCACGGGCAGCGTGGATGGCATCCACATCCGCAACCTCGCTGATTTCCGTAAGATAGGCTTCACCCGGCAACGACAGCATCTCCGCCACCATCGCCTGGTCCAAGCGTTCGTCGCTCAACACGCTGCGCAGCGCGGTGATCAAACGCTGATCCATGTGCAACGCCTGGCCCTGCTGATGCTGGGCGATGAGTTCCTGCAACACCTGCACCGACAACTGCTGACCGGCATCCCAGCGATTGAAACCATCGCTGTCGTGCTGCATCAGGAACATCAGTTGATCGCGGTTGTACGGGAAGCTCAATTTCACCGGTGCCGAGAAACCGCGCAGCAGCGAAGGCAGTGGCTGCTCGGGGATATCAATGAAGGTAAAGGTCTGCTCGGCTTCAGTCACCGAGATCACGCGAGACGTGGCACCGACAGCCGTTTCCCCGACCAGGCGCAAGGCAATAGCGGCGCCCTTCCCGTCCAGCAAGCCCAGTTCCACCGGGATCACGAACGGTAGTTTTTCCACCTTGTCCGGGGTTTCCGGGCAGCTCTGGCGGAAGGTCAGGCTGTAGGTTTTTGCCGTCGCATCGTAGGACTCGCTCACTGCCAGACGGGGCGTACCGGCCTGGCTGTACCAGCGCTTGAACTGCGTCAGATCAGCGCCGTTCGCGTCTTCCATGGCCTTGATGAAGTCATCACAGGTCACGGCCTGGCCGTCGTGGCGTTCGAAGTACAGGTCACTGCCTTTGCGGAAGCCTTCGGCACCGAGCAACGTGTGAATCATGCCCACGACTTCCGAGCCCTTTTCGTACACGGTCAGGGTGTAGAAGTTGGAAATCTCGATAAAGCTGTCCGGACGCACCGCGTGGGCCATAGGGCCGGCATCTTCGGCGAACTGGTGGGTACGCAGGTACGCCACGTCCTGGATGCGCTTGACCGTGGCCGAGTTCATGTCGGCGGAGAATTGCGAGTCGCGGTAAACGGTGAAGCCTTCCTTGAGCGACAGCTGGAACCAGTCGCGGCAGGTCACGCGGTTGCCCGACCAGTTGTGGAAGTATTCGTGAGCGACGATCGCCTCAACCCGCTGGTGCGCGGCGTCGGTAGCGGTTTCGGCGCGGGCGAGCACGGCACTGGAGTTGAAGATGTTGAGGCCCTTGTTTTCCATGGCGCCCATGTTGAAGTCGTTCACCGCCACGATCATGAAGATGTCGAGGTCGTACTCGCGACCGTAGGTTTCTTCGTCCCAGCGCATGGATTTTTTCAGGCTGGTCATGGCGTGCTGGCACTTGTCGATGTTTTCCGGCTCGACGTAGATGCGCAGGGCGACCTCGCGGTTGGTCATGGTGGTGAAGGTGTCTTCGACACACCACAAGTCACCCGCCACCAGGGCAAACAGGTACGCCGGCTTCTTGAACGGGTCTTCCCAGGTCGCCCAGTGGCGACCGTCTTCACCGGGGCCGCTGGCAATCGGGTTGCCGTTGGACAGCAGGATCGGGTAACGATGCTGCTCGGCGATCACCGTGGTGGTGAAGGTGCTCATCACGTCCGGGCGGTCGAGGTAATAGGTGATCTTGCGGAAGCCTTCAGCTTCGCACTGGGTGCAGAACATGCTGCCGGACTTGTACAGGCCTTCCAGGGCGGTGTTGGTTTCCGGGTGGATTTTTACCGTGGTATCCAAGGTAAAGGTCGCACTCTTCGGCTGTACCGTCAGGTGGCTGTCGGTCAGTTGGTAGTCATCTGCCGTCAATTCCTGATCGGCAAGGTTCACGCTCAGCAGCTCCAGTTGCTGGCCGTCCAGCACCAATGGCGGCAAGCCGGCGCCGCGCTCAGGGTTGCGGCGCATCACCAGTTGCGCGTGGACCAGGCTGTGGTCCTCGAACAACTCGAAGGTCAGGTGCGTTTCTTCGATCAGGTAGTCCGGCGCCTGATAGTCCTTCAGGTAGATCATCTTCGGTTGTTCGGTGCGCATGGGTGGCATCCTTCTACTGATGCACGGCGAGCTGGTAGGCCGTGTACTTACGAATGTTGATAACGCCGGTGTCGAAGATCAGGTATTGGCCTTTGATCCCCAGCAGCGTGCCTTCGGCAATCGGGTTCTTGTCCAGGTTGAAGCTAACGATCTTGGCCGGATACTGCTCGACCGGATAGCGGATTTCGATCGGCTCAATGTCGGCAATCGTTTGGATGGCCTGCAGGCCAAAGCGTTCCTGCAGACTCACCAGGCCTTCGGCGCAGGAGGCGAACAGCTCGTCACGCACCTGCTTGAGGTCGACGGACTGGGCGTCGCCCTTGAGCAGCGCGCGCCAGTTAGTCTTGTCGGCCACCTGGCTGCGGAACAGGTCCTCGACGAAGCCGGATTGCTGGCGGGTCGCCACGCGCATGATCGGCAGCGCCTGGCTCGCGCCCTGGTCGAGCCAGCGCGTCGGCAACTGGGTGGCGCGGGTGATGCCGACCTTGATCCCCGATGAATTCGCCAGGTAAACCACATGGTCGGTCATACAGAACTTTTCACCCCAGCCCGGATCGCGGCAGGTGCCGGCGTCGTAATGGCAACGCTCGGGGCTCATGATGCACAGGTCACACTGGGCCAGCTTGGTCATGCACGGGTAGCAGTAACCCTGGCTGAAGCTGGTCTTGGTCTTGCGGCCGCAATGGCTGCAATGGATGGCACCGAGGTATTCCAGGCGTACGTGTGTACCAATCAACGGGTTGACCGGCACCTCGACATCACCCAGTCGAAACGCGTATTGAACGGTCGGCTCACCGAGTTGCGCCGACATCTTGCTGACTGCACCGCGACCAATTTCAATCAATGGATCGCATCCGACTTGAACAGAATATTCGGTACTGGCGCGGACTTGGAGGCACATTCCTGCGGGCCCATGTAACCGGTGCGCTGGTCTTCCGGCAGGTTCTGGATTTCCCAGGCGATCACCGCTTGCAGGGACAGCTCGCGCTGTTCGGCAGTGAGCTTGCGGCCATCGGACCACTTGCCGATTTCCACGGCAAGCTTGAGGCTCTCGTAGATGTCCGGGGTGATGTTTTCGATCATTTCAGCAAAAGAGGACATAAGGCTCTTCCTTATCAAAGAGAGGCTTTGCGGCGGCTGTACAGCCCACCCAGCAAACCCGTCAGGCAACCGATAACCAGGCCGCCGACATGGGCAGCATTGGCGATTTCGCCGAAACCGATCATCGAGACCAGCCCCGACAGGCAGAGCAGCAGCCACACCAGCATCATCACCAGCACCCCACGGGGCAGGCGATAGGCCGGATTAGGCGACAGTAATTGAAAAATCCAGCAATGCCCGAGCAGGCCGTACAGCACACCGGACAACCCACCGAACAGGCCAGGACCGCCAAAAACGTATTGAGCGTAGTTCGACACCAGGCTGAACAACAGCGTCAGGCCCAGCAAGTTAATGCTGCCCTGGCGCGCTTCGATGCGCCGGCCCAGTTCCCAGTACCACATGCCGTTCATGGCCAAGTGCAGGATACCGAAGTGGATCAGCATCGGCGTGACCAGGCGCCACCACTGCCCCGCCGCCAGGCTGTCGGCCAGCGGTGTGAACTGGATGTACTCGCCGACGATGCGGAACTGCAGGAACGTCAGCCAACTCATGACTTGCAGGTTTTCACCGAGCAAGGTCACGGCGCCCACAATGATACTTGCCAGCAGCACCAACGCGGTTAACGGGCTGTGCCGCAGCTGCTGGAGAAACCCAGGGCGCTTGATCGGCGCCTGCTCGGGAATATCCAGTTGCTGGTCCGGGTCACCCGCAGGAAAGCGTTGATACAGCACACGCACGTCGTCACTGATGGTTTCCGGCACCCACAACACCTGCTCACCCGCCTCTTCGCTGACACGATGGGGCACTTGCATGCGTTGCAGCAACAGGACAAAGCCGCCCAGGTCGACGCTCAAGGGCAGGCGTAATACCGCCACAGCACTCATTTGATAACCTCGGGGCGCTCTACGTCGACCCATACGAATTTACTCGGATCCAGGCGGGTTTCCTGATCCAGGCGATAAGCCACCAGCTTGCCGTAGAGCACGGCGCTGTAGTCCAGGCACGCCAGGTTCTCGCGGATCGGCGCCGGTTTCCCGCTGCGCCAGTAATGGCCGACGAACAACATAGGTTCGTCGACGCCGTAGCGCAGCAGGGAATTCTTTTCGGTGGACGACAAGGGCGTACGCGCCACTGGCTCCGGCAAGGCGTCGGGCTGGAACACGATGTCGCCGTAGGTCTTGGGATCGTCCTCCCAGAACTTGGTGCGGAAAAACGAGCGCGTCAGGCCATCGCCACCGGTCAGCGTGAGGCCATCCGGCAGGCGCATATCAGTGCCGCGCAACAGTCGGTCGAAGGCGTTGCAGGCAAAACTGCCCGGCACGGCGGCGGCCTGCAGGAAATGCTGGTCGATGCAGCCGTCCGGGAAAGTGGCGCGCAGCGGATCGATAAAGCCGTCATCCCAGCAGGCATGCACTACGCGAAAGCGCCCGGCATCGACAAACAGCGGCATGTCATAGAACCAGCCGAGGAAGTCGTGCCAGTCGGCCGGGTGGTGTTCGAATTGCGCCAGTGTCTCGTGGATCAACCGCGCATGCCGTGGGTTGTGCTCACGCACAAACTGTTTGCCACTGCCGGGCGGCGCGGGCGTGGTCCAGCCCAGTGCGTTGAACTCATGGTTACCCATGATGCACAGCGCCTGGCCGGCTTCAGTCATGTCGTGGACGATATGCAACGCCTCGCGGATGCGTGGGCCACGGTCGATGATATCGCCGAGGAACACCGCCATGCGCGATGGGTGCCGCCAAACACCGCCGATCTTGTGATAGCCCAACTGGTCGAGCAAGTGCTCAAGGGTATGAGCGCAACCGTGCACGTCACCAATCAGGTCGTAGCTACGCGCGGGATCGAGCATCAGTCGCCTCCACCCCCCAAGCGGCTGCCCCAGCCCAGCTTGGTGCGGCACACTTCGTAGTAGTTGTGGTCCAGCGGGTGGATCAACCGCAACTTCTGTGCCTTTTTGCTCACGGTGATAGTGTCACCGGGGGCGCAGGTGAAATGGTTCTGCCCGTCACACGACACCTGCGGGTAGATTTGCATGTCTTTGGACACCACGATTTTCAGCTCACTGTTGCCGTCGACCACAATCGGCCTGCTCGACAACATATGGGGGTACATCGGCACGATCACAATGGCATCCAGCTTGGGATGCATGATCGGGCCACCCGCCGACAACGCATAGGCGGTGGAGCCGGTGGGCGTGGCTACAATCAGGCCGTCAGCCTTCTGGCTGCACACGAACTGGCCGTCGATATAGAGTTCGAACTCGATCATCCGCGTGGACTTGCCGGGGTGCAGCACCACGTCGTTGAGGGCGTCGCCCTGGCCGATGGCTTCGCCGTGGCGGCGCACTTCGGCTTGCAGCAGGAAGCGGTTCTCCACCAGGTAATGGCCGTCGAGCACCTTGGCCACTTCGACTTCCAGCTCATCCGGGCGGATATCGGTGAGAAAACCCAGGCTGCCACGGTTGATCCCCAGCACCGGCACGTTATGTCGCGCCAAGGCTCGAGCTGCGCCGAGCAGGCTGCCGTCGCCGCCGACCACAATCACCATGTCACACACTTCACCGAGCATCTTGCGTGATGAGGTCTGCAGGCCGTGGCCAGGAAGGATTTCGGCGATGGTGTCTTCGAGGATCACATGCAGGTGGCGTTCCAGCAGGAATTTTTTCAGCCGGCGGACGGTGTCCAACACCTGGGTACTGCCCAGGCGACCGATAATGCCGATATTGCGAAATTGCTCCATGAGGCTCCTGCGGGATGTGGGGTGTGGCAAAAAGAAGGATTATGGGCGAAAGGCCGCCCCAGGCAAAATCCTTTGTCGCCGTGAAGCCTTGATGACAATGGTTCTCAGCCACCTGCCCGGCACTTAAAAGGCTATGCTCGGACCATGACTGTGTTCCCGGATCTGCACAACCTGCCCCGCCAGCTGCGCCACCCCGAAGTGCGCGACCTGGCGTGGGTGATGCTCGCCCCGCCGATGCTCGCGCAAACGCCGTGGCCGCAACGCCATCCGCTGACCGGCAGCGATTGGGTGCAAGCGCCTCATCTGCTGGAGCACTGGCTGCGCCAGCTCGATCAGGACAGCAGCGCCTTGCAGCAGTGGCTGAACCAGTCACGCACCCGGCGCCTGGGCCTGTATTACGAGCGCCTGTGGCAGTTCGCCGTACAGCATGCGCCGGGCGTGGAATTGTTGGCGGCCAATCTGCCAATCCGCCGCGCCGGGCATACCCTCGGCGAGCTGGACATGCTGCTGCGCGACCGTGACGGCGTGCATCACCTGGAACTGGCGATCAAACTCTATCTCGGCCCGCAGGACGGCAATGGCCAGGACACGGATCAATGGTTGGGGCCGGGCTGCCACGACCGGCTGGACCGCAAGCTGGCGCATCTGGCCCAGCATCAGCTGCCGATTTCTAAGCGGGCGGAAAGCCGAGAGGCGCTGGCGGCGCTGGATATCCAGCATTTCGATGCGCATTTGTGGCTGGGCGGCTATCTGTTGTACCCCTGGCCTGGCGAGGCCCAAGCCCCCATGGGTGCCCATCCACAGCATTTACGTGGGCGCTGGTTGCATCAGCGTGATTGGCCAGCGTTTGTCAGCCAAAGTCCGCCCGGCCGCTGGCAGCCCCTGCCCAGGCATGCGTGGTTGGCGCCGGCGCATTACCCGGCGGGTGAAGTCTGGAGTGAAGAACAGATGAGGGGCTGGCTGGCGCAGCTGGATCCCATGGCGCCGGCGCAGTTGTTGGTGCGGATGGTTCAAGTCGATCAGGATTGGGAGGAAGCCGAGCGGCTGTTCCTGGTGGCGGACCTTTGGCCCAACGTGCCGGGCAATAGCTAATCGTCAATATGCCGATAGTCCAGCTGCAACCCCACCGCCAACTCCCGAGCCCGACCCAACCTGATCGGCCCGCGCTCGATATCCACCAACAGCCCCGGACACTCCAGCAACGGCAACCCGGCGATGTCCTTGAGTCGCCCGTCAGTGATCACCAGCAGCCGCTGTTGTTCAGCCGGATACCGCTTGCGGCGCAGCGTCAACCACGCCCCGGCCTCGGTCAACGCCGCGAGCAACGGCGTACCACCGCCCGCGCCCAATTGATCCAGCCAGTCCGCCAAGCCCTTCGCCGCCTTCAACCCCTGTACCTGCCATTTAGGCGAGTGACCGCTGGCCGTCAACAACGCCATCCGCGCCCGCTGGCGGTAGGCGTCATCAAACAATTGCGCCAACAAACCCTTGGCATCGGTGAGCGCACGGTGCCGCCGGGTGGACGCCGACGCATCGACGATCACCAGCCACAGCTCATGGGCCGAACGGCTGCGCAGGTGATAGCGCAAATCTTCACGGGTTTGCGGGCGACCACTGAGCAAGGTACCCGGCCAGTTGATCGAGCCTTGTTTCGCGCTGCGCGCCTTACCGTACCTGCCGCTGTCCAGTCGCCCTGCCTTGGGGCGGGCATCCGCCCCCGTGTCAGGTCGGGGGCGAATGCCTAGGGCTTTTTTGGCCAGGTGGGGACTTCCCGGCGCGCCCCCGTGGGCAGGGCCGGAGCGGGCATGTCGCCCCACTGGCCTTGGCCTGGCGAAGCGTCGGAAGATTTGGGCGACTGCCCTTCACTTGGCGGGTTGGACGATGGGGCTTGTTCCTGGCGACGATGGCGCAGGGCAAACTCGGCCACCGCTTCGATATCTTCCTCGGCGATCGCACTGGCGCCACGCCAGGCGGCATGGGCCCGAGCGCCGCGCAACCAGACCAAGTCCGCACGCAAACCGTCGACGCCCGCCGCGAAGCACCGTTCGCTGATCCTTGCCAGCGCCTCGTCGTCCAGCGCGATAGTGTCCAGCTGTGCCCGCGCCTGAGTGCAGCGTTCGCGCAAGGCCGCCTGCGACGCTTCCCATTGCGCGCAGAACGCCGCCGGGTCGCTGTCGAAATCCAGGCGCCGACGAATAATCTGCCCACGCTCGGCCGGCAAGGTCTGCCCGCTCAACGCCACGTTGAAACCGAAACGGTCGAGCAGTTGCGGACGCAACTCGCCCTCCTCCGGGTTCATGGTGCCGATCAGCACAAACCGCGCCGAATGGCGATGGGAAATGCCGTCGCGCTCGATCAGATTGGTGCCGCTGGCGGCCACGTCCAGCAGCAAATCCACCAAATGATCGGGCAGCAGGTTGACTTCATCGACGTACAGCACGCCGCCATCCGCCTTGGCCAATACGCCGGGCGAAAACTGCGCCCGGCCCTCGCCCAATGCAGCATCCAGGTCCAGCGTGCCGACAAGGCGCTCTTCAGTCGCGCCCAGGGGCAAAGTCACGAATTGACCACTGGCCAGCAGGTCCGCCAAACCACGCGCCAAAGTCGACTTGGCCATGCCGCGCGGGCCTTCGATCAGCACACCGCCGATCTTCGGGTCGATGGCGGTCAGGCACAGCGCCAGTTTCAGGTCATCGGCGCCGACTACGGCGGACAGCGGGAAATGGGGAATATCAGTCATACGATCCCTCTTCAAATTCTGCGGCACAAGCAACCTCACTGTAGTGAGCGGGCTTGCCCCGCGCTGGGCTGCGTAGCAGCCCCAATAAAGCTAAGCGGATTCTTCCTGGCAAAATGCGGTGTCCGGTTTTGGGGCCGCTTCGCAGCCCAGCGCGGGCAAGCCCGCTCACCACAACAAGCTTGCCTTCAGCCATCCTCTTCGATATCCAGCAACAAGTTTTCCAACGCCTCGCGGTACGGCCCCGGTTCCTGCCACATGCCACGCTGCTGCGCTTCGAGCATGCGCTCGGTCATGTCACGCAGCGCATCGGGGTTGTGTTGCTGCACAAAGGCGCGGGTGTCGGGGTCGAGCAAATAAGCATCGGCCAACAGGGCATATTGGTGATCGTCAATCAGCGCCGTGGTGGCGTCAAAGGCGAACAGGTTGTCCACGGTTGCCGCCATCTCGAAGGCACCTTTATAGCCATGGCGCTTCACGCCTTCGATCCACTTGGGGTTGGCGGCGCGGGAACGGATCACCCGGTTCAGCTCTTCCTTCAGGGTGCGGATCTTAGGCAGGTCGGGCTGGCTGTGGTCACCATGATAGCTGGCCGCCTTATCGCCGCTCAGGGTTTCCACGGCGGCGAGCATGCCGCCGTGGAATTGGTAGTAATCGTTGGAGTCAAGCAAGTCGTGCTCGCGGTTGTCCTGGTTTTGCAACACCGCCTGCACCTGGCTCAAACGCAGGGCAAACTGCGCGCGGGCGGCGGTGCCTTCGTCGGAACCACCATAGGCGTAGCCGCCCCAGTTCAAGTAAACCTCGGCCAGGTCTTCACGACTTTGCCACAGGCGACCGTCGACCGCGCCCTGCACGCCCGCGCCATAGGCGCCGGGCTTGGCGCCGAAGATGCGCCAACCGGCTTGTTTCGCCGCCGCCTCTTCGTCCAGGCCCGACATGAGCAGCGCCTCACGCTCACTACGCACCTTGGCGGCCAGCGGGTTCATGTCGTCCGGCTCATCCAGCGCCGCCACGGCCTGCACCGCGGCGTCGAACAGGCGGATCAAATTGGCGAAGGCATCGCGGAAAAAACCCGACACACGCAAGGTCACGTCTACGCGCGGGCGATCCAACAGGCTGATCGGCAGGATCTCGAAATCATCCACCCGCTGGCTGCCGGTCGCCCACACCGGGCGCACGCCCATCAGTGCCATGGCCTGGGCGATATCGTCGCCGCCGGTGCGCATGGTGGCAGTGCCCCACACCGACAGGCCGAGCTGGCGCAGGTGGTCGCCGTGGTCCTGTAAATGCCGCTCAAGAATCAGGTTGGCGGATTGGAAGCCGATGCGCCAGGCCGTGGTGGTCGGCAGGTTGCGCACGTCGACGGTGAAGAAGTTGCGCCCCGTTGGCAACACATCCAAACGCCCGCGACTCGGTGCACCACTCGGACCCGCCGGTACAAACCGGCCGCTGAGGGCATCCAGCAATCCGCGCATTTCCGCGGGACCACAGGCGTCAAGGCGCGGCGCCACTACGATGCGCAGGCTTTCGATAACCGCCTTCACCTCTTCCCAACCGGGCTCTTCCAACTGTTCAAGCGGGCCTTCGAGCGCCTGCTCGATCAGCCGTGCGGCATACAGCTCCAGGCGTTCGCGGGTATCGCCAGCGGTGCGCCACAATTGCGCGTCGATCTTCTGCAATACCAGAGGTCGGCGCCCCGTCCAAGGTTCGGCCAGGGCACAGTCCAACGGATCAAAGCCCAAGTCGAAAGCCTTGGCCAATACACGCAGCAGGCTCGACTGTGGGCCACGCCCATCGCCACGCGGGATACGCAACAAGGCCAGCAACGTGTCGATACGCAAGCGGCCTGCGGGCGACTCACCAAAAATGTGCAGGCCATCGCGGATCTGCGACTCCTTCAAGTCGCACAGGTAAGTGTCCAGGCGCGGCAACCACACGGCAGCGTCAGCGTCGCTCTCCAGCTCAAGTTCCTGGTCGATGCGGGTTTCGCGCACCAGTTTGAGGATGTCTTTCTGCAACTCCAGGGCCCGGCGCGGATCAAGCAGTTGCGCTTCGTAATACTCGTCCGCCAGCAGTTCAAGGTTACGCAGCGGGCCGTAGGTTTCAGCACGGGTCAGCGGCGGCATCAGGTGATCGATGATCACCGCCTGGGTACGTCGCTTGGCCTGGGCGCCCTCGCCCGGATCGTTGACGATAAACGGGTAGATATTCGGCAGCGGCCCCAACAGCGCATCGGGCCAGCAGCTTTCCGACAGGCCGACACCCTTGCCCGGCAACCATTCAAGGTTGCCGTGCTTGCCCACATGAATCACGCCGTGGGCGCCATAGGTGTGGCGCAGCCAGAAATAGAACGCCAGGTAGCCGTGGGGCGGCACCAGGTCCGGATCATGGTAAACCGCGCTGGCGTCCACCTGATAACCCCGCGCCGGTTGGATACCGACAAAGGCCAGGCCCAGGCGCAGCCCGGCGATCATCATGCGGCCATCGCGGAACATCGGATCGTTATGGGGCGTGCCCCAGCGCGCCAGCACCGCCTGGCGATTGGCCTCGGGCAAGCGGCTGAACATCGCCTCGTAGTCATCCAGGCCCAGGCTTTGATGACAGGGGCGAAGGTCGAGGCTGTCCAGGTCGTTAGTGATGCCGCCGAGCAAATCGTGGATCAGTGCCGTGCCGCTTTCCGGCAGTGCATCCGGCACCGGATAGCCTTCGACGTGCAACGCACGCAGGATATTCAGCGCCGCCGCCGGCGTATCCAGGCCGACACCATTGCCGATACGCCCATCGCGGGTCGGGTAGTTGGCAAGGATCAGCGCAATGCGTTTGTCGGCATTCGGCACCCGCGCCAACTCGACCCAGCGTCGTGCCAATTCTGCGACAAAATCCATGCGTTCCGGCGCCGCTCGATAGCACACCACATCCGACTGGCTGCGTTCGCTGCGCCAGGCCAGGTCCTTGAAGCTGATCGGCCGGCTGATGATGCGTCCGTCCAACTCTGGCAGGGCAATGTGCATCGCCAGGTCCCGGGGGCCGAGGCCTTGCTCGCTGGCTTCCCAGCCGGGCTGGTTGTCCTGGGCGCAGATCGCCTGGATCACCGGGATATTGCGGCGAAACGGGCGCAAATGCGGCGCTTCCGGGCTGGATTGGGCGAAGCCGGTGGTGTTGAGGATCACCGCCGCGCCCACCTCGTCCAGCAGGTCCTCGACCACCGCCAGGCAGCCGGGCTCTTTTAAACTGGCCACCGCCATCGGCAACGGGTTGAGGCCCGCCGCTTGCAAGCGCTGGCAGAACACATCGATAAAGCCGGTATTGGCCGCCTGCAAATGGGAGCGGTAGAACAGCACCGCCGCCACCGGCCACTCGGCATTCCAGTCGGCCTGCCAATCATTCAGGCGGGCGTTAGCGTGGCGCGGATGATAAATCGCCGTGCGCGGCAGGGTCTGCGGCTCCGCCCAGGCGTAGTCACGGCCCAGGTAGGCACTGGCCAGGCAGCGATAAAAATCCAGCGCATTGCCTAGGCCGCCCTGGCGCAGGAAGTGCCAGAGGCGATCACGCGCTTCGGCGCCGACGGTGCTCAACCCGCTGAGTTCCGGGTCCGGGCGATCATCCCCCGGCACCAGGATCAGCTGCACGCCCCTTTCGGCCAACTCCACCAGGCGCTCGATGCCGTAACGCCAATAACCGATACCGCCATGCAGCGAGATCAGGATGACCTTGGCGTGGCGCAGCACTTCATCGACGTAGAGGTCGACCGAGGCGTGGTTCTGCACCTGCATCGGGTTGGCCAGGCGAAAGCTGGGGTAATCGTCGGGTAACTGCTGCGCCGCCTCGGCCAGCAGCGCCAGGCTGGAATCGCCGCTGCACAGGATCACCAGGTCAGCAGGGGTTTGGCCAAGGTCGGCAATATTGTCGTCCGAGACGAAACCACCGGGCTGGGTCCTGAGCAGGTGCATGGGTTAAACGCTGAGGGCGGCGCGCAGTTGCGCTTCAAGGCCGGCCGCATCGAGGTCCTGACCGATCAGCACCAGGCGCGTAATACGCGGCTCGTCAGCGCTCCAGGCACGGTCGAAGTGCTTGTCGAAACGCGTGCCCACGCCCTGGATCAGCAGGCGCATCGGCTTGTTCGGGATTGCGGCGAAGCCTTTTACACGCAGGATGCCGTGTTGCACCACCAACTGGGTCAGGGCGTCGAGCAGCAGCGCTTCGTCGGCTTGCGGCAGGTCGATGGAGATGGAATCGAAGGCGTCGTGATCGTGATCGTCTTCACCTTCGTGATGATGATCGTGATGGCTGTGGCGACCGTCGATGTGTTCTTCGGAGCCGGCACCCAGGCCGATCAGCACGTCCAGCGGCAGGCGACCGCTGCTGGCCTCGATGATCTTCACCGCAGGTGGCAGTTCTTCCGCGACTTCAAGGCGCACGCGGGCCAGGTCTTCAGGGCTGATCAGGTCGGTCTTGTTGAGGATTACCAGGTCAGCGCTGGCCAGTTGGTCGGCGAACAGCTCGTGCAGGGGTGATTCGTGGTCCAGGTTCGGGTCGAGCTTGCGCTGCGCATCCACTTGGTCCGGAAAGGCGGCGAAGGTGCCGGCGGCCACAGCCGGGCTGTCGACCACGGTGATCACCGCGTCAACGGTGCAGGCGCTGCGGATTTCCGGCCATTGGAAGGCTTGGACCAGCGGTTTTGGCAGGGCCAGGCCGGAGGTTTCGATGAGAATGTGGTCGAGGTCCCCGCGGCGGGCCACCAATTCGCGCATCACTGGGAAGAACTCTTCCTGCACGGTGCAGCACAGGCAGCCGTTGGCCAGCTCGTAGACGCGGCCGTTGGCTTCTTCTTCGGTGCAGCCGATGGAGCACTGCTTGAGGATTTCACCGTCGATACCCAGCTCGCCGAATTCGTTGACGATCACGGCAATGCGACGGCCCTGGGCGTTGTCGAGCATGTGGCGCAGCAAGGTGGTTTTGCCTGAGCCGAGGAAGCCGGTAACGATGGTGACGGGGAGTTTGGCCAGTGTTTTCATCGGATGCCCTTGGGGGCGGGCATACGGGACGATAGGCCCTGCGACGGTGCGCAGCAGCGGATTTCGTCACCGGATCACCCCGCCCGGTTGAAGTAGAAAATCGGTTGCGAGGCAGGTCTCCTGGCTTGGGGCTTGCGGGTCTTGCGACCGGCGCTGGCTGCGCCTTCCCGCCTTTCGGCAGTGGCGTGGCAGTCAGCTGAACCCTTTACAGTTGCGGGGGCAGCCGCGGCTTGGACCGCGTTCCCTTCTTAGCTTCGGCCTGGGCCGAAGAACCTCGAGGGTGCAAGGCTACGCAGTGCTTGGGGGATGGTCAATGATGGGGTTTGGGTTGGTGTTGGTGTACATATCCGTTATTTGGGTGATGGCGGGTATTGGTTCCGCCCTTACGGCGGGTCACTTTGGAAAAGCCCCAAAGTAACCAAAGGGCTCTTGCCCCAACACTCGGCACCTCGCTCACGCTCGGTGTGCCCGTAATCCGACAGGGATTTGGGGGGCCGCCGCCACGCGCCATCCATGGCGCGGGGCGGCTAAACCGGCATCCCTGCCGGTTTACCCCCCAAATCCCTGCCGAATTCCGGCCAGCGTGTTTAACGGGGCGCCTAAGATCAAGATCAAAAGCAAGAGCACAGCGGCCTGACAGCCGGCTTGAGTGGTGTAGAGCAAAGGCGAAGGCAAACGCGGTCCTGTAGGAGCCGGGGGGACGCCTAGTTCTTGCCGGCGATGGTCTTCAACGATGACGCGGGGAATCAGACAAAACGCGGCGGTCTCACGTTTTTCGCCGGCAAGCCGGCTCCTACAGAAAACGAAAAGCGTATCTACGATGCGAAGCGAGTCGCTCTTGATCTTGATCTGAGGCGCCCCGTCAAACACGCTGGCCGAACGCAGGCTTGAATCCGTGGGTAACCCGGCAGGACGCCGGGTTAGCCGCGCTGGGCCAAGGATGGCCCATCGCGGCGGCCCACGGATTCAAGCCGGAGTGAGGGCACACCGAGCCTAAGCGAGGTGCCGAGTGTTGGGGCAAGAGCCTTTTGGTTACTTTTGGGCTCTTTTCAAAAGTGACCCGCCGTAAGGGCGGAACCAATATCAGCCATCACCGCAGCAACGGATATGTACACCAACAGACCACACCAACCTCAAGCAAAAAACGAATAAACCACCGCACTGATCGCCACCAACCCCACCGCCGTGACAAACACATTGGACGCCTGCCCACGGTACTTGGCCATGGCCGGCACCTTACGGATGGCATACATCGGCATCAGAAACAGGATCGAAGCAATGATCGGACCGCCCAGCGCCTCAATCATCCTGAGAATGCTTGGGTTCAACGTCGCAACGATCCAGCACACCACCAACATGAACGCCGCCGTCATCCGGTCCAGACGCTTGGCCTCAGGACGACGACCGGTCTTCAGCACCAGCCCCTTGAGGCCTTCACTCGCACCGATGTAATGCCCCAAGAACGACTTGGCAATCGCCACAAACGCGATCAACGGCGCTGCAAACTCGATGGTCGGATTATTGAAGTGGTTGGCCAGATACGACAGGATCGACAAATTCTGTGCCTTCGCCTCGGCGAGCTGCGCCGGCGACAGGGTCAGCACGCAACTGAACACGAAGAACAGCACCATCACCACCATCAGCAGATGCGCGCGAGACAGGATCTGCGAGCTGCGCTCATCAGCGTGGACGCCGTACTGGCGCTTCTGGTCCACCGCAAAGGCCGAAATGATCGGCGAATGGTTAAACGAGAACACCATCACCGGAATCGCCAGCCACAAGGTATTGAGCAAGGCGGACGGCGCAGGCACCACGCTGGCAGTGCTGAGAATGCCGCCATTCCAGTGCGGGATCAGGTACACCGCCAGGAACAGCAACGCGACGATAAACGGATACACCATCAGGCTCATCGCCTTGACGATCACTTGCTCACCGCAACGCACCACGGCCAGCAGGCCGAGGATCAGCACGAACGACAGGAGCGCCCGTGGCGGCGGCATGATGTGCAGTTGATGCTCCATGAAGCTGCCGACGGTGTTGGTCAACGCCACGCTGTAGATCAGCAGGATCGGAAAAATGGCGAAGAAGTACAGCAAGGTGATCAGCGCGCCGGCCTTGATGCCGAAGTGCTCTTCGACCACGTCGGTGATGTCGGAGCCTTCACGGCCGGACAGCACGAAACGGGTCAGGCCACGGTGGGCGAAGAAGGTCATCGGGAACGCCAGCAACGCGAGGATCACCAGCGGCCAGAAGCCACCCAGGCCCGCGTTGATCGGCAAGAACAGCGTACCGGCGCCAATGGCGGTGCCGAACAGGCCAAGCATCCAGGTGGTGTCCTGGCGGCTCCAGCTTGTGAGGGTTGCAGGTGTCGTTGCATAGCGTTCGTCGACGCTATTGGCCTGATCATTCATCCGGTCGGATCTCCGCATTTACACGGCCGGGACGAGTCAGAAAAACCTGACAGGCAGCGCCCCGACCATAGAAGGGGCCGGATTGTCCGGGATTCTTGTGAATAAGCAAAGACTTAGCTGAGGAACGGTGGTGCGGTGCAGGCCCGCAGGGGCACCTGTATACGGCGGTATTCGGGGCGTGCGGCTGAATGTGAAATATACATTCCCGCACAAATCTATTTTAGAATCGCACGTGATCCTGTAGTTTTCATCCAGCATCCGCCGTTTATCCAGAGAGCCCTGCCATGCCTCGCGTTTCCCGCAAACAAGCCGAACTCAATCGCGAAATCATCGTCGAGGCTGCCACGCATCTGTTTCGCGAACGCGGCTTGCACGGCATTAGTCTGTCGGACGTCATGGCCGCCGCGGGCTTGACCCACGGCGGTTTCTACGGGCACTTCGCCTCCAAGGAAGCCCTCGCCACCGAAGCCTGCCAGCAGGCATTCGAGCAAGCGAACCTGGGCTGGCAGGCAAAAATCGATCACAGCGAAGATCAACAGGCTGCCCGCGTGGCCGTGATGGGGCCTTATCTGACAGCCACCCATCGCGACAACCCTGGCGATGGCTGCCCTGTGTCGGCCTTCGCCCCGGACATGTGCCATGAGCCCGCCGACAGCGCCTTGCAGCATGCTTTTATTGAGGGCGTCGAGAAGTCGCTTGAGGTCTTTGCGCAGCTACAGGATGGAGATCGCCAGGCAATGCTGGCCAACTACGCGATGATGATTGGCGCAGTGACCCTAGCGCGTGCGACACGTGGCATTGAGCTGTCAGATGAGTTTCTGGTTGCTGCACGAAATGCCCTACTGGCCGTTGACAGCCCTTCCTCCGTCCCGGCATGATCAGGCCATGAACATTTTCCAGCGCTTCCTCACCCGCACCACCACCACGACCGCTTACGGCGGGTCGCGCGGTGGCTGTGAGTGCCTGAGCTAGACACTTCACAGATTCAACCCAAGGCCCCGCCAGCAATGGACGGGGCCTTTTTATTGCTCCGTCCATGTGGCTATCACAAGGAGCAACACCATGGCTGACGCCCTGCTGATCATCGACATGCAAACCGGCTTATACGATGGCCCGGAAAAACCCTTCGAGCGCGAACGCGTGCTCGCCACCCTCAACCTGCTGATTCAGCGTGCACGCCATGCCGGCGCCCCGATCTTCTTCGCCCGTCACACCGGCCCGGCAGGTTCACCGATTGAAGCCGGGAGCCCGCTCTGGCAGTTGTGGCATGAGCTTGAGGTGGATGAGTCCCGCGATCACCTGTTCAACAAGACCCGCCCCAGCTGCTTCCTGGGCACAAATCTAGAACAGCAACTGAGAGCAGCGCAGGTCAAAGACCTGGTGATCGCCGGTATGAAAACCCAGTTCTGCATCGACACTACTTGCCGGGTCGCCGTGGAATTAGGGTTTTCGGTGGTGCTACCGGAAGACGGCCATACCAGCATGGACACACCGGCACTCAAGGCCGAAGCGATTATCGAGCATCACAATGCGACCCTTGCCGGGGCGTTTGTGAAGCGTACATGCGCGGCCGAGGTCCGCTTCTGATCGCACAAATACGGCATACTCCCCCACTCAAACCCTTCAGGAAGAGCCTTCCGATGACCGCTACTGTTCTGGTCCTGGTTGAAACCATCAACGAATACCTGCCCATCATCGAGGGCAATGACTTTCATGTGATCCTGGCACCGACACCCGCCGAACGCGCCGAAGCCATCAAGGCCCATGGCAGCCAGATCAGGGCCGTGCTGACCCGTGGCCCGCTGGGCTTGTACGCCGAGGAAATCGCCGCCCTGCCCCTGCTGGAAATCATCTGTGTGATCGGTGCCGGCTACGAGCACGTCGACCTGCAAGCCGCCAGCAATCGCGGGATCGTCGTGACCAATGGCGCCGGGGTGAATGCGCCGTCGGTGGCCGATCACGCCATGGCACTGCTGCTGTCGCTGGTGCGCGGCATCCCGCAGACCGACGCCGCCGTACGCCGCAGCGAATGGCCGAAAGTGATGCGCCCGTCCCTGGGCGGCAAGCAACTGGGCATCCTCGGGCTGGGTGCGGTGGGCCTGGAGATCGCCAAACGTGCAGCCCTAGGCTTTGGCATGGAGGTGAGTTATCACAACCGCCAGCCGCGCGATGACGTGGACTACACCTACTGCGCCACTGCGGTGGAACTGGCGCGCACCGCGGACTTCCTGATCCTGGCCACGCCCGGCGGCGCCAGCACCCGCCACTTGATCGATCGCCACGCCCTGGATGCCTTGGGCCCGAATGGCTACCTGGTCAATATTGGCCGTGGCAGCGTGGTGGTCACCGCCGACCTGGTCGCTGCCCTGGAACAACGCCGCATCGGTGGCGCCGCATTGGATGTATTCGACGACGAGCCCCAAGTGCCCGACGCCCTCAAGAAACTCAGCAATACCGTGCTCACCTCCCACGTCGCGGGCCTGTCGCCCGAAGCGGCCCATGACACCGTGCAGCGCGTGGCCGACAACCTGGTGGAATACTTCGCCGGTCGCCCCGTGCTCACGCCGGTTGCCCTGCCCTCGCCCACTAAATGACCGATCAGGCACGCTGATCATCATCCAACACGCTAACCTATTAAGCCGCCCCGACCTTGTCGCTGGGCGGTTGTGCGCATTAGATTAGGAAATAGTCCAAGGCCTTTAGAATAAGCAGAAGGGATAAGCATGGCGCTGAACGACCAATCGACCCAGATTCGCCCAGGCGAAGAACTTGATGCCAGCCTGATCGATCCCTACCTCAAGGCCCATATCCCCGGCCTGAGCGGCACGCCCACCATCAGCCAGTTTCCCGGTGGCGCGTCCAACCTGACCTATCTGCTGGAATACCCGGGCCAGGAATTCGTGCTGCGTCGCCCACCTTTCGGCCACAAGGCCAAGTCCGCCCATGACATGGGCCGCGAGTACCGCATTCTCAACCAGCTCAAAGATGGCTTCCCCTATTGCCCCAAGGCCTACGTGCATTGCACCGATGAGTCAGTGATCGGCGCCGAGTTCTATGTGATGGAGCGGGTCAACGGCATCATCCTGCGCTCCGACCTGCCACCTGAACTGGGCCTGGACGCCGCCAAGACCGAAGCGCTGTGCAAAAGCTTCATCGACAAGTTCGTCGAACTGCACCAGGTGGACTACAGCGCCTGCGGCCTCGCCGACCTGGGCAAGCCGGAAGGCTATGTAGCGCGCCAGATCCTTGGCTGGAGCGATCGCTACGAAAAAGCCCTGACCCCCGACGCGCCGCGCTGGGAAGCGGTACGCGCCTGGCTCAACGACAAGATGCCCGCCGACCACCCAACCTCCAGCATCGTGCACAACGACTATCGCTTCGATAACGTGATCCTCGACCCGCACAACCCGATGCAGATCATCGGCGTGCTGGACTGGGAGCTGACCACCCTCGGCGACCCGTTGATGGACCTGGGCAACACCCTCGCCTATTGGATCGAAGCGGCCGACCCGGCGCCGGTGCAACTGATGCGCCGCCAGCCGAGCAACGCGCCGGGCATGCTCACCCGCCGTGAATTCGTCGACTACTACGCTGAACGCTCGGGCATCCAGATCGACAACTTCGACTTCTACTACACCTACGGCCTGTTCCGCCTGGCCGGCATCGTGCAGCAGATCTACTACCGCTTCTTCCATGGCCAGACCCAGGACAAACGCTTTGCGCAGTTCATTCACATGAACACGCTGCTGGAGCAGATGAGCCTGAACGTCATCAGCAAATCGTCCCTTTAAGGAACCGCTATGTCCAAGACCCACCTGTTCGACCTCGACGGCAAGATCGCATTCGTTTCCGGCGCCAGCCGTGGCATCGGCGAGGCCATCGCCAAGTTGCTGGCCCAGCAAGGCGCCCATGTGATCGTATCCAGCCGCAAGCTGGAAGTCTGCCAGCACGTGGCCGACGCAATCATCGCCGATGGCGGCAAAGCCACGGCCGTGGCCTGCCATATCGGTGAAATGGAACAGATCACCCAAGTGTTCGCCGGTATCCGCGAACAGTTCGGGCGCCTGGATATCCTGGTCAACAACGCCGCGACCAACCCACAGTTCTGCAACGTACTGGACACCGATCTCGGTGCATTCCAAAAGACCGTTGATGTGAACATCCGTGGCTACTTCTTCATGTCCGTGGAAGCCGGCAAGCTGATGCGCGAGAACGGCGGCGGCAGCATCATCAACGTCGCGTCGATCAACGGGATCTCCCCCGGTGTATTCCAGGGCATCTACTCGGTGACCAAGGCCGCCGTGATCAACATGACCAAGGTGTTCGCCAAGGAGTGCGCAGCGTTCGGCATTCGCTGCAATGCCCTGCTGCCAGGCCTGACCGACACCAAGTTCGCCTCGGCGCTGGTGAAGAACGACGCGATCCTGAAAATGGCGCTCGCGCAGATCCCGCTCAAGCGCGTGGCCGACCCGAGCGAAATGGCTGGCGCGGTGCTGTTCCTGGCCAGCGATGCATCGAGCTACACCACCGGTGTGTCGCTGAACGTGGACGGTGGTTTCCTGTCCTGATCTCACAAACGACACCCCACCCTGTAGGAGCGAGCTTGCTCGCGAAGAAAGTCAGGCCACCGCGAGCCTCCAGACAGCACGCGTTATCGTTGACGACCTTCGCGAGCAAGCTCGCTCCTACAGAGGTGAGGCATTCGGCGGCTGCTGTCGAAAACTGACCGCCAGGCGGTTCCAGCCACTGATGCTGGACACCGCCATGGTCAGGTCTACCAGTTCCTGCTCGCTGAACTCCACCCGCACGGCGGCGAACAGTTCATCCGATACCACCGAGGTCGGCAGTGTCGCGACCGATTCGCTCCAGGCCAACGCGGCCTTTTCCCGCGCCGTGAAGAACGGCGAATCCCGCCAGACGCATAACGCGAACAAACGTCGCTCGGTCTCGCCGCGCTGACGTGCCGCCATCGAGTGCATGTCCGTACAGAAACCACAGTGGTTGAGCTGCGAGACACGGATCTTGATCAGTTCCAGCAAAGGCTTTTCGATGGACAAGCCGAAGGTCGTCGCCTCCAGCATCAGCATGCCTTTGAGCGCCTGCGGTGAGGCGGTGTAGTAATCCAGGCGGGGTTCCATGGGGATTGCTCTCTGGCGGTAGGTTCAATGACCGTCCAGCCTAGAACCCACAGGGCATAAGCCCTATAGCCAATCGGCCGGTTTATGCAGAGACCATTTTGAGCCTGCCGCGCACGCGCGTACGCTTGGCGCAAAGTAAATGCCCGGAATAAGACATGGAACTGCACGTTGTGATCAACGGCCGTAAGGATCTGGCCGAACAGTTGTACCAACAGTTGCGTGAAGCCATTGGCTCCGGGCGCCTGGCGGCCGGCGCGCAGCTGCCGCCCAGCCGCTTGCTCGCCGAGCAGTTGGGTGTGTCACGCAAGACCGTGTCGGACACCTATGCCACCCTGACCTACGAGGGATTGCTGATCGGCAAGACCGGTCGCGGCACCTTCGTCAACGCCCGTGCGCCACAGACCGAACGCCTGCAAACCGCCACCGACCTGGCCTGCGCCGCCAACCTGGCGAAGTGGCAATCACTGCCCTCGCCCATGCGCCACCCCACCCGCTACAGCACGCTGCGCTATGAATTTATCGGCGGCGCCACCAGCCGCAACCAGTTCCCCCAGGATGAATGGCGGCGCTGCACACAGGACGCTCTACGCCGCATCGCCCAAAACAGCGGTTTCTACAGCCAGCCCGAAGGCTTGCCGGCGCTGCGCAGTGCCATTGCCGGGCATATCGCGTTTTCACGCGGGGTCAACTGCCGTGACAGCGACATCGTGGTCACCAACGGCGCGCAGCAGGCGCTGGACCTGATCGCCCGTGTGGTACTGGAACCGGGCAGCATCGTCGCCATGGAAGACCCCGGCTACAGCCCTGCGCGCCAAATGTTCATGGCCATGGGCGCCCGTGTCGCCAGCGTGCCGGTGGACGAACAGGGTATCCGCGTCGACCAGATTCCCGACGGCACACGCCTGATCTACGTGACGCCCTCCCACCAGTTCCCGCTCGGCATGCCGATGAGCCTGCCGCGCCGTGAAGCCTTGCTGGCGCGGGCGTTCGAACTGGGCGCGATCATTATCGAGGACGACTACGACAGCGAGTTCCGCTACGAAGGGCGACCTACCGACTCCCTGCAAAGCATGGACACCCGTGGCGTGGTGACCTACGTCGGCACCTTCTCGAAAACCTTGCTGCCGGAGCTGCGCCTCGGTTACGCGGTGCTGCCACCCGCGATTTATGGCGCAGTCCTCAAGGCCAAGCAGCTGACCGACCAGCACAGTTCCACACTGCCGCAATGGGCCCTGGCCAAGTTCATCAGTGAAGGCTACCTGCTCAAGCATATCCGTCGCTGCCACACGGTCTACGCCGGGCGCCGTGAACGCATCCTGCAACGCCTGGCGGGCGACTTGTCGCCGTGGTTCGAAGCGGTACCGACCGTGGCCGGCTTTCACATGGCCGCGCTGTGCAAGGTGCCGGTGAACATTCCCCTGCTGATGGAACTGGCACGCCAGGTAGAAGTGGGCTTGTATCCCCTGGATGTGTTCTTCCACGATGTGCCGGTCCGCCAGGGGCTGATCATCGGCTTCGGCGCCATCGAAACCCTGGACATCGACCCGGCGCTGGACAAGGTGCGAGACATTCTTCAGCAGATTGGCTAGTGGATTTTCCGCCGGATTGGTCATTGGTCCGGGCTCAGTCAGGCTCTAGCCTGTGCACTGACCCGACCTCGGAGACCATCGCCATGCCAGCCTGTGCCTTCAACACTGTCCATGTCCGTGCAGTAGCCGGGCGCTCAGCGGAACTGGGCGAGCGCCTGCAGCAGATAGGCGACGCCGTGCGCACCGCCCCCGGCTGCCTGGACTACAGGGTGCACCGCGACCCGATAGACCGCGATCTGTGGATCGTCACGGGTCATTGGGCCTGTGCCGAGCAGCTCAGCGCACACTTCGCATTACCGGCCCTGCAAGGCTTTATCGAATTGACCCGTGAACACCTGGCCCGTCGCCTGGATTTCGACCACTGAAGTATTGGTCTCCTGGTCTTAGCCAGGATTGGTCATTGGGCACCCAGGCCTTGCGGCGTAGGGTGAAGAAGTCTTGAACTACTCGGAAACTTCGCCATGAAACGACTGCTCGCCGCCTCCCTGATGCTCGCCTCGCTCAGCGCCTTTGCCCACGAACCGGTGTACAACCAGGAGTCGATCAAGGTTCTGCAAGAACACGCTTTGACCAATGTACCCGGCAAGAAAACCATCATGCTCACCGTGGACTACGCCCCCGGCCAGGCCACCGTGCCCCACAGCCACACGGGCACGGCCGTGGCCTATGTGCTGGAAGGCGCGATTACGTCGCGGGTGAATGATGAGAAAGCGAAGACCTACCAGGTCGGCGAATCGTTCTACGAACCTGCGGGCTCGCGGCACTTTGAATCGAGTAATGCCAGCCAGACAAAACCGGCCAAGTTGCTGGTGGTGATGGTACTGGATGACAAGGCTGAGGTGCTTACCCCCCTTCCAAAATAACCAACCCTTGCAGGAGCCGGCTTGCCGGCGATCACGGTGGTTCAGCCGACACCTCTGTGCCTGATAGACCGGTATCGCCGGCAAGCCGGCGCCTACAGGTTCAAGCGAGTAACGTCAGTGACTCAGGGGCGTTTGAACTGGCCGCGCAGGTTTTCGATCTGCTCGCGACACGCGCAACCCTCAAGATGATCATTGACCATCCCCATCGCCTGCATCAACGCGTACATTGTGGTCGGCCCCACATAGGTCCAACCACGCTTCTTCAAGGCTTTCGACAAACGTACCGAAGCCGGTGATGTGGGGTTGCCCGTCCAATAAGCCATATCCACTTGTGTCGGGCGCTCATCTTCACTGGGCTCAAACGCCCACAACCAGCGTGCCAACGAACCCGACTCGTCCACCAGCTCACAAGCCCGGCGCGCATTGTTGATGGTGGACACAATCTTGGCCCGATTACGCACGATGCCCGGATCCTGCATCAACCGTGCGATATCCGCCTCGCCATACTGCGCGACCCGGCGAAAATCAAAACCCTCGAACGCCACCCGAAACTGCTCACGCTTGCGCAGGATGGTGATCCACGCCATGCCCGCCTGAAAACCCTCCAGGCAGATCTTCTCGTACAACTGGATATCATCCGCCACCGGCACGCCCCACTCCGAGTCGTGGTAACGCGGGTATTCCGGCGCCGCTGTGCGCCAGGTGCAGTAGGTCTGCCCGGTTTCGTCAGTGGTCAGTCCTGGTGTGTCCATCCATCACCTCATGTGCCGAGCGGCGGATGATAAGCGAAAAATTTTCCCTCGCGCCAACCGCTCAAACACCACCCATACCGACCAACTGGTCAGACCGGGACCTGTCAACCGCCAAATAATTGCTTGTGATTTCAAAAATACCGGGCGTAGACTGGCCGCGCACTGGACTTACCGGTAAGACCACAACAATTAAGCCCTGGAACCACCAGGGCACCGAATAGAGATCCCTCCCATGCTCAGATGGTGCTCGCGTTCGATTTTCCTGCAAGTCGTGATTGGCCTGATGCTCGGCATCCTCTGCGGTCTGGCCCTTCCCGAATTCTCCTCGCAACTCAAACCCCTGGGTGACGGCTTTATCAAGCTGATCAAGATGCTGATCGGCCTGATCGTGTTCTGCGTGGTGGTCAGCGGCATTTCCGGCGCGGGCGACCTGAAGAAAGTCGGACGCATCGGCCTCAAGTCGGTGATCTACTTTGAAATACTGACCACCGTCGCCCTGGTGATCGGCTTGGTGATGGCTTTCAGCACCGGTATCGGCCAAGGCGCCAATATCCACCTGGAGCAGTTGTCGTCCGCCGGCCTCAATGAACTGGCCGACAAGGGCCAGCACATCCGCGGCACTAGCCAGTTCCTCATGGACTTGATCCCCAACTCGGTGATCGGCGCCTTTGCCGACAATAACGTGTTGCAGGTGTTGCTGTTCTCGGTGCTGTTCGGCAGTGCGTTGAACCTGGTGGGCGAAGCCGCCTCGGGCATCTCGCGGCTGATCAATGAACTGAGCCATGTGATCTTCCGCATCATGGGCATGATCGTGCGCCTCGCTCCCATCGGTGTGTTCGGCGCGATTGCCTTTACCACCAGCACCTACGGCCTGGATTCCCTGCAACACCTGGGCAGCCTGGTGGGATTGTTCTACCTGACCTGCTTTGCCTTCGTCGGGCTGATCCTCGGCCTGGTAATGCGTCTGTCGGGCCTGCGCATGCTGCCTTTGCTCAAGTACCTGCGTGAAGAGCTGCTGATCGTAATGGGCACCGCCTCCTCCGACGCCGTGCTGCCACAGATCATGCGTAAACTCGAACATCTGGGCATCGGCAGCTCCACCGTGGGCCTGGTGATTCCGACCGGGTATTCGTTCAACCTCGATGGGTTCTCCATCTACCTGACCCTGGCCATCGTATTTATCGCCAATGCCACCGGCACACCGCTGTCGATGACTGATCTGATGACCATCCTGCTGGTGTCATTGATTACTTCCAAGGGCGCCCATGGGATCCCCGGGTCAGCGCTGGTGATCCTGGCGGCGACCCTCACGGCGATTCCGGCAATTCCTGTGGTGGGCCTAGTGCTGGTACTGGCGGTGGATTGGTTCATGGGCATCGGTCGCGCATTGACTAACCTGATCGGCAACTGCGTCGCCACCGTGGCCATCGCCCGCTGGGAAAAAGACATCGACATCCAGCGCGCCAACAAGGTGCTGGACGGCCAGCAAGGGTATGCCTTCCAGGCGAAGAAACCGGTACTGCCGGCGCATCAGGAGTTCTGATCCCGTACACCACCTGTAGGAGCTGGCTTGCCAGCGATGGGGCCCTTGAGTCCGCCATCGCCGGCAAGCCGGCTCCTACAAATGTAATGCATAGCTAGGGAGCCATCGACGTGATCAGCACCTCAACCGTCGTCAATTCAGTGGTAGAAAAACTCCGCGCCGCCCTGGCGCGTGGCCAGTGGCGCCGGGGCGAAATGCTCCCCGGTCAGCGCGAACTGGCCGAACAGATGGGCATCAGCCGCCCCAGCCTGCGTGAAGCGGTGATCGTATTGGAAACCCTCGGCCTGGTGCGCTCCATGCCCGGCAAAGGCGTGGTGGTGCTGGAAACCAGCGTCAGCGAGCCGCAATCCAGCGACGCCGTGGCCGACGCCAGCCTGGAAGACATCCTGCAACTGCGCTACACCCTCGAACCCTTCATCGTCGGCCTGGTGGCCCAGTCCATCAGCAGCAAGGAAGTCGGCCAACTGCGCCTGACCCTGATGGACATGCGCGAAGCCCTCGACGCGGGTGACGCAGAGGCCGGAATGAATGCCTACATAGCTTTTCACGAAGAACTGTTCGCCCTCACCTCCAACCCGATCTTCCAGAACGTGGTGCAACAGACCAGCAACGCCCTCAAGCAAAGCGCCCAGGTACTGCGCAACTCGCCAGAACACCTGGCAGAGCGCCTGCAGGAAAACGAAGCCGTGGTGCGCGCCATCCGCAACAAGAACAGCGCCCTGGCCAGCGCCGAGATGCGTCGGCACATCCTTCAGGAAGGCTTGCGCATGGGCATTCGCTTGAACATCCCGGACGACCATCTGGGTAGCTGATTTTTTGGAGACAGGCCATGACCGCCCACGCCTTGCACTACGAACCTATCCTCCCGACCCTGCGCCTGGTCGCCGGTAAAAAGCCTTCGGTCGATGACATCTACCCGCGCCTGTTCGACGCCATTCTTGAACAGCGTATCGCCCCGGCCAGCCGCTTTACCGAAGAAGGCCTGGGCGAGATCTTCGGGGTGAGCCGCAGCGTGATTCGCCGCGTATTGGCAAAGCTGTCCCATCAGCAAGTGATCATTCTGCGTCCCAACCAGCGCGCCCAGGTGGCTGCGCCGGATGCGCAGCAAGCCCGGGAAATCCTGGAAGCGCGGCGGCTGACGGAGATCACCGTGGTGCAATTGGCCTGTGCGCAGGCCACGTCGACGCAAATCCGGCATCTACGCGAACTGATTGCTCAGGAACGCGAGCATATTGAACGGGACCAACGCGGGCCAGCCATTCGCCTCTCCGGAGAATTCCACCTGCAACTCGCAGCGATGGCGCGTAACGCGCCCTTGGCGCAATTTCTCAACAGCCTGGTGCCGTTGACCTCCTTGATCATTGCCCAGTACGAAGCGAAGGCGTGCACCTATTGCGCGTGGCAAGAGCATGAAGCGATTGTGGATGCCGTAGAACAACGCGATGTGAACAGCGCAATAAACCTGATGACCCAACATCTGGATCACCTGGAAGCCAAATTGCTCAGCCACTAGGACCAGATGGCCCACCCTGACTGACTACAATTACAACGCTGATTTACGAAATCACCGACAGCACGGACGGTTATAGAACTGCAAAACTGCGTTCATTCCTAAAGCCTTGGACACGGATGAATAGCACTATGCACCCCCTCACTTTCGCACTGGTCACTGGCCTGGTCATTACGCAGTTCAGTGCCGATCTACGGGCCGGCGACGCGTTAACTGCCGGGACTGACATCATCACCCCGGCAACCCCCGTGTGGTTGGTTGAACAACCCTACGCGGATAGCCCGATGCTGACCGCCCGCACCTTCGGTGGCAGCGCTTACGGCGACTACCACGTCAAGGCCAGCCTTGAGATCAGCTGTTTCCCAAAGAGCCCGACCGCCAGCATTGCACTGCAAATCACACCGGAATCACTGGGCTTTGACATCGCGCCATTCGAAGGACCAGACGCCAGCGCAAATGGGCCATTGCGCATCACTACTGCAACACGCACGGCCATCGATCACTCGGTAAACGGCGTCTGGACTTACGGCGGTGCATTCCAGATCGGTACGATATTTGCGCTCAGTGCTACTGTTCCGCACGACGAATTAGCCTATTGGGCCAGCGATGCCTCACGCGGCCAGACACTAAAACTCTCAATAGCGCCCGCCAAAGAGGGTGGCAAACCGCTGACCGCAACGTTCTTGTTGCCTACAAACAACAACGGCTTGAAAAGAGTCATCCAGCCGTGCCTGGCCAATGCCAGTTTTTAACCGAAAAAAAAGCCCCGTATCTCAGGATACGGGGCTTTTTGTCTTACAGCTGAATCACGCCGGTTGCAGCACCGACTGACCGCTCAACGCCAGGTCCAGCAACTCACGGTTGGCCACCGCGTACATGGCGTAGTCCGTACCCACAGCGGCACGGATTTCCACCATCATCGCCACCCAACGCTCTGCCATGTCCTTGTGCTGCTCAAGCCACAGGGCCACGCGGGCTTCCATGTCTTGTGGCGCGTCGGCCATTTGCAGCACGGAGATGGTGATCGCGCGTTGCTGCCAGTCCACGTCATCGCGGAAGGCTTCACGGGCCTGGGCCTGCCAGTTGTTGGCCACCGGCAGATCGCTGATCTGCTGCAGGTACCACGGCAGGTCCAGGGCGCTGCCGACGGCGAAGTAGGCCTTGGCTACTTCAGCGGCGTCATGCCCGGTCACGTCGGCGGCTTCGATGATCGGCAGCAAGGTGTACAGGTGAGTAGTGCCTGCAACCATGCGTGCCAACAACTCCGGCACACCGGCTTCGGTGTACTTGCCGTAACGGTTCTGCCAGCCTTCGCGGGTCGGGCCTTCCAGCAGTTCGTCGAGCTTGAGGCCCAACGCCGCCAGGTGCGGACCGAAGTGCGCGGTGTCACGCCCAGCGTCCTGCTCGTTGCGACGGCTGCGCAAGAACCAGCGCGTCGCGCGGCGGCCCAGGCGCATCAGTTCGTCCATCAACTCCAGTTGCACGTCAGCGGAAACCTGGTGGTCCAGGGCTTCAATCTGACGGAACCAGTGCGGGAGGTGGAAGATGTCACGCACGATCACATAAGCGCCAGCAACGTTCGCCGGACTCATGCCCGTTGACTCCTTGAGTCGTTGAACGAAGGTGATGCCCATGTGGTTGACCAGGTCGTTGGCGATCTGGGTGCTGACGATCTCACGCTTCAGGCGGTGGCGACGCATGGCCTCGGAGAACTTGGCGACCAGGCTCGGTGGGAACGCGGTCTCCATGTCACGGGTCAGGTAGTCATCATCCGGCACCAGGGACTTGAGCAGCGCTTCCTTGAGGTCGATCTTGCTGTAGGAGATCAGCACCGACAGCTCCGGACGGGTCAGGCCCTTGCCATTCGCGGCGCGCTCGGTGAGCTGCTCCTCGGTCGGCAGGTACTCGATGGCGCGGTCCAGCTTGCCACGGCCTTCCAGGTCGCTCATCAGGCGCTTGTACTCGGCGGCACGCTCGTAGGCACGGCGCGCAGCCAGGGACAGGGCCTGGGTCTGCTTGTAGTTGTTGCCCAACACCAGGTTGCCGACTTCGTCGGTCATGCTCGCCAGCAACTGGTTGCGTTGCTTGTCGGTCATGTCACCGGCCTGCACCACTTCGTTGAGCAGGATCTTGATGTTCACTTCATGGTCGGAGCAGTCCACACCACCGGCGTTGTCGATGAAGTCGGTGTTGGAACCGCCGCCATTGAGGCCGAATTCCACACGACCCAGCTGGGTCATGCCGAGGTTGCCGCCCTCGCCTACCACCTTGCAGCGCAGCTCGTTGCCATTGACGCGCAGCGCGTCGTTGGCCTTGTCGCCCACGTCGGCATGGCTTTCGGTGCTGGCCTTGACGTAGGTACCGATACCGCCATTCCACAACAGGTCCACCGGCGCCTTGAGCAAGGCGTTCAGCAGTTCGGTCGGGGTCAGTTTGTCGGCCGAGATGTCGAAGCGCTCTTTCATCTGTGGCGAGATGGCAATGCTCTTCGCGCTGCGCGAGAAGATACCGCCGCCTTCGGACATGATGCTGGTGTCGTAGTCGGTCCAGGCCGAACGTGGCAGCTCGAACATGCGCTGGCGCTCGACGAAGCTGGTGGCCGGGTTCGGGTTTGGATCGATAAAGATATGCAGGTGGTTGAACGCTGCGACCAGTTGCAGCTTGTCGGACATCAACAGGCCGTTACCGAACACGTCACCGGCCATGTCGCCGACGCCCACCACGGTGATGCTGTCTTCCTGCACGTTGATACCGCGCTCACGGAAGTGACGCTGCACACCGACCCACGCGCCCTTGGCGGTGATGCCCATCTTCTTGTGGTCGTAACCGGCGGAACCACCGGAAGCGAACGCATCGCCCAGCCAGAAGCCGTAGTCGATGGCGATGCCGTTGGCGATGTCGGAGAAGGTCGCAGTGCCCTTGTCCGCTGCTACCACCAGGTACGGGTCATCGTCGTCATGGCGCACGACGTTGGCCGGCGGCACCAGGGCGCCGTCTTTCAGGTTGTCGGTGATATCCAGCAGGCCGGAAATGAAGATGCGGTAGCAGGCGATGCCCTCGGCCGCGATCTCGTCCCGGCTGCCGCCCAATGGCAGGCGACGCGGCAGGAAGCCGCCCTTCGCACCCACGGGCACGATGACCGAGTTTTTCACTTGCTGGGCTTTTACCAGGCCAAGCACTTCGGTACGGAAGTCTTCTTCACGGTCGGACCAGCGCAGGCCGCCGCGCGCGACGTTGCCGAAGCGCAGGTGCACACCTTCAACCCGTGGCGAGTACACGAAGATTTCAAACTTCGGCACTGGCTTAGGCAATTCAGGGATCGCGTGCGGGTTGAACTTGAAGCTGAAGTACGACTTGTTCTGGCCGTTGGCGTCGGTCTGGTAGAAGTTGGTGCGCAGGGTGGCCTTGATCAGGTCCAGGTAGCGACGCAGGATGCGGTCTTCGTTGAGCACCTGGACGTCGTCCAGGGCGGTGAGGATCGCTTGCTCCAGGCGCTGTTGCTTGTCTTCCAGGTCTTCGGCGGTGAGCTTGCGCGCCAGGTAGAAGCGGGTCTTGAACAACCGGGTCAATTCGCGGGCGATGTCGGTGTGGTTGTTCAGGGTGCTGGCGATGTAACCCAGGTCGAAGCCCAGGCGGATCTGCTTCAGGTAACGGGCGTAGGCACGCAGCAGCGCCACGTCGCGCCATGGCAGGCCGGCGGTCAGTACCAGGCGGTTGAACGCATCGTTTTCGGCGTCGCCATGCACGATGTGCACAAACGCGTCCTGCAGGGTGTCGTTGAGCTGCTGGATGTCCAGGTTCACGCCTTCGGCGGCAATGAACGCGAAGTCATGGATCCAGAACTCTCGGCCATTGGCATGGCGCAGACGGTACGGGAATTCACCCAGCACACGCAGGCCGAGGTTTTCCAGGATCGGCAACACGTCGGACAGCGCCAGCGGGGTGTCGGCGTGGTAGAGCTTGCAATGCAGCTCGCGCTGGCCGGAAACCTGGCCCAGCGGCTGGTAGAAGCTCATTACCAAAGGGTTGGCTTCGGTCAGGCTGAGCAGGTGCTGCATGTCGACTACGGCCGAATGCGCAGCGAAACGCTCGCGGTAACCGGCCGGGAAACCTTTCGGGAAATCCGCCAGCACGTTGGTGCCGTGGGCCTCGCCGAAGCTTTCCACCACCAGGCTGGAATAATCGTCCTGCCAGCTGCGGCAAGCCTGTACCACTTCTTTTTCCAGTTGCAGCGGGTCGATGTCCAGGCGGTTCTTCGGGTCAACGCGCAGGATCAACTGCACACGGGCCAGCACGGACTCGGAGAAGAAAGTCCAGAACTCGCAGTCCGAAGCCTTCAGGCGATCCATCAGCACTTGCTGGATCTTCTGGCGCACTTCGGTGGAATAGATGTCGCGTGGCACGTAGGCCAGGCAGTAGCAGAAACGACCGTAAGGGTCTTTGCGCAGGAATACGCGGATCTTGTTGCGTTCCTGGATCTGTACGATCGACATCACGGTGCTGAACAGTTCGTCGACCGGGGTCTGGAACAAATCGTCGCGTGGCAGCACTTCAACCACCTGCGCCAGTTCCTTGCCCAGGTGAGCCTTGGGCTGGAAGCCGGAGCGGCGTTCGATTTCCGCGACCTTGCGACGGATATACGGAATCACCCGCACGCTTTCGCCATACACCGACGAGGTGTACAGGCCCATGAAGCGGTGTTCCTTGATCACTGTGCCGTCGGCGCTGATCTCACGGATCGACACGTAGTCCGGATACGCCGGGCGGTGCACGCGGCTCGGGTGCGCCGCCTTGGCAAACGACAGCACGGTCGGCTCACGCAGGTAGGCCACGGCATAGTCTTCGATGCGCAGGTCGTCGGCGGTGAGGCCGGCGCGCAACAGTTTGGTCAGGCCGAGGAACGAATCGGCGTCATATTCGATATGACCGCCATCCGCCTCGTCACGTACCACGAATTCTTCATAGCCGAGGAAGGTGAAGTGGTTGCCCACCAGCCATTCCAGGAAGTTCTTGATCTCGGCCTTCTCTTCGCCGTCGATGCTGAACTGGCTCGCGTCGATACCGGCCAGCAGGTCCTGGACCTTGGCTTTCATCGGTTCGAAATCAGCCACGGCCACGCGTACTTCGCCCAGCACCTGCTCCAGCTCTTTGCTCAGCACGTTCAGTTCGGCGGCGTTGGCGCAGCGGTCGATTTCCAGGTACATCAGCGATTCTTGCAGGATGCCTTCGCCCTGGGTGCCTTTTGGCAGGATTTCCACCAGCTCGCCCTTGGCGCCACGGCGTACGCTGAGCACGGTGGTCTGCAAGGTGTGGATGCTGTAGCCGCGGCGGTTCAGCTCGGTACGGACCGAGTCCACCAGGAATGGCAGGTCATGGTGCAGCACTTCGACCGCAGTATGGGTCGACTGCCAGCCATGACGTTCGTAATCGGGGTTGTAGACCCGCACTTGCGGTTGGGTATGGTCAAAGCGCTCAAGCAGGCGCCACGCAGAAAGAGTGCAACCGGCCAGGTCGGAAAGGCGACGCTGGGTCAGTTCGTCCAGGGAAATGATGCCGAAAAATTGTTCAGCGAACAGCGCCACTTGTGGCAGTGCCTGTTCACTGATGTGCTGCGCCAGTGCCGCTTGCAGTTGATGCTGGAAGTCGGCCTTGCTGGCTGCGGTGAAGAACGCCATCTGTGGTACTCCGCTTGGGCTTGTTATTGATGGAAGCGTCGCGTGTTATCCCCTTGCGGGGAGACCGTCAGCGCTGTTCGCTGGTACTGATATAAGCACACTAGCGAATCAGGGTGACAGGTGAGTGAAGCTGGACAAGACAGTCAGGTCACATACAACTTCCATTGGACATACGCCTTGCCAGGCGACGGTACGACGGGCAGGTCAGGTTCCCGGCACAGGGCACATCCGTTGCGCAGCTTAACGAGTGTGGGAAGCCCGCTGCTTGCGACGCTGCGACATATTCGGTCATCGGTAAGCAGGCACTGGGTTGCTACTTGGGCAACCCGCAATATCCGGCAAAGAAACCGGCTATTTCAACGCCCGCGAGTACCAGAAATGACTGATAGTGCCCGTCAGGTCATGCACTGGGTCTGACACAGGATGCAGCACAAAATTCGCCGCAATGGCACAATTGCCCGCATTACGCCCTACCCCAGACAGGATTCCCCATGCTGCAGCTGAAAACCGACGCCCTGATGGTCACCCCGTGCGATGACGAAGAAGACAACATGGCGATGCTCTGCTGCCACGGCAAGAACGGCGAGATGTTCATGCTGACCCGCTACCCGGATGAGGACGAAGTGGAACTGACCTGGGATTACGAACCGTCGACCCTCGACGGGCTGAAAGTCACCCTGGGCGCCACGACCCTGCTGGTTGAACTGGCCGCAGGTGATGCCGATGCCCTGGGCGGCAAGGACCAGCTGGAGATCACCCACGCCACGGCCGCCTCCGACCTGGACGAGGTTGAAGAGACCTTGCAGAACATTCTCAACGGTACCGGCACCTTCACCCGGATTTAAACCGCACCAACGATAAAATGTGGGAGCTGGCTTGCCTGCGATGCGGGCGACTCGATCTATCAGTCAGACCAGGGCGATGCCATCGCAGGCAAGCCAGCTCCCACAGTAACGGTGTTCGCAACAGAAAGTACGCGTGCCTCTGTTTGTGCGTTACACACAAAAATCCTACAAGTATTGCCAAAAATACCCGTTACTCCGTTAGTCGCCGCCCCCCTCGATGCATTAAAGTAGACGCCCCAGGCCTTGGCATTTTTCACGATGCCCCGACTCATCTCTCCAGGAACCGTCATCGATGGAACATCGTGAAGCGCTGCTTGCGCTGCGAACCTTTCTCTCTACGCAGATTCTCGGCCAGGAAAAACTCATCGATCGCTTGCTGATCGCCTTGCTCGCCGACGGCCATATGCTGGTGGAAGGTGCGCCAGGCCTGGCCAAGACCAAGGCCATCAAAGAGTTGGCCGAAGGCATCGAAGCGCAGTTCCATCGCATCCAGTTCACCCCCGACCTGCTGCCCGCCGACATCACCGGCACCGAGATCTATCGCCCGGAAACCGGCAGTTTCGTGTTCCAGCAAGGGCCGATCTTCCACAACCTGGTGTTGGCGGACGAAATCAACCGCGCCCCGGCCAAGGTGCAGTCAGCCTTGCTGGAGGCCATGGCCGAGCGCCAGGTCAGCGTCGGGCGCAGCACTTACGACCTGTCGCCGCTGTTCCTGGTGATGGCCACGCAAAACCCGATCGAGCAGGAAGGCACCTACCCGCTGCCCGAAGCCCAGCTCGACCGTTTCCTGATGCATGTGAAAATCGGCTTCCCGGACGCCGCCGTCGAGCGACGCATCCTGCAACAAGCCCGTGGCGAAGCGCTCAACGGCGAAACCAAGCCAGAGCGGCGTGTCAGCCAGCAGGCGATCTTCGCCGCGCGCAAGGAAATCCTCGGCCTGTACATGGCCGACGCCGTGGAGGAATACCTGGTGCAACTGGTGATGGCCACGCGCACCCCGGCCAAGTTCGACCCGGAAATGGCCGAGTGGATCGCCTACGGCGCCAGCCCACGCGGTTCCATCGCCCTTGACCGCTGTGCCCGCGCCCATGCCTGGCTGGCCGGTCGCGACTTCGTCAGCCCGGAAGATATCCAGGCGGTACTGTTCGACGTGCTGCGCCATCGCATCATCCTGTCGTTCGAGGCCGAAGCCGCTGGCATTGACCAGGACCGTGTGGTGCAGCGCATTCTCGACGTCGTTGCCGTCGCTTGAAACCCATGAACGCCGGTGATGGGATCCGCGCCACGCTTAGCGAATTGATCGAGATGCGCCATCGCGTGCGCGAAGTGCAGCTGTTTTCCACGCCGAGCCAGCGCAGCCCATTGATCGGCCTGCACCACTCCAAGCTACGCGGGCGTGGCGTGGACTTCGACCAGGTGCGCGTGTACCAGGCCGGCGACGATGTGCGCACCATCGACTGGCGCGTCACCGCACGCACTCAGGAGCCGCACACCAAGCTGTTCCATGAAGAACGCGAGCGGCCGATCTTCATCATGGTGGAGCAAAGCTGCCGGCTGTTTTTCGGCTCGGGGCAGATGTTCAAGTCGGTGCTGGCCGCCCAGGCCGCCAGCCTGATCGGTTGGGCCGCGCTGGGGCATAACGACCGTGTGGGCGGGCTAGTGTTTGGCGACAACGAGCACTACGAAATCAAGCCGCGCCGCAGCAAGCAAAGCCTGCTGCAACTGCTCAACCGCCTGGTGCGCGTCAACCAGAGCCTGAGCACCGAAAGCCGCCCCGAAGCCGACGCCCTCGGCATGGCCCTGCGCCGTGGCCGCGAGGTGTTGCGCCCTGGCAGCCTGGTGATTGTGATCTGCGACGAACGCGCGCTGACCGAAGGCGCCGAGCAACAGCTGAGCTTGCTGTCGAGACATTGCGATTTGTTGCTGCTACCGATTTCCGATCCACTCGACCACGCCCTGCCCGCCGCCGGGCTGCTGCGTTTTGCCGAGCGCGGCGCCCAGCTGGAACTGGACACACTGAATTTCGACCTGCGCCAGGCCTACAAGGCCCAGGCCGAAGCGCGCATTGCGCGCTGGGAGCTGCTCGCGCAGAAACTGCGCGTGCTGTTGATGCCCCTGAGCACCCAGAGCGAAATGGTCGAGCAACTGCGCGAATACCTCAACCCGCGACGCCCGGTTAAAAAACAATGAGCAGCCTTGACCAACTGCAACCGCTGATCGCCCCACCCGCCATCGGCTTCTGGCCGCCCGCGCCGGGTTGGTGGCTGTTGCTGCTGGTGATTCCGCTGCTCGGCTGGGGCCTGTGGTCACTGCGCCGCTTTCTGCCGACCCGCCGCCCCATCGCCCGTGCCGAACAACCGCTGGACCCGCTGCGCATCGCCGCCCTGGCAGAGCTTGCGTTAATGCCCAAGCCTTACGATGGCGCGCCCGCCGGTGCCTGGTTGCAACAGCTCAATGGCCTGCTCAAGCGCTTGTGCCGCAACGACTACCCCTACAGCCAGAGCCACACCCTCAACGGCCGCAAATGGCTGGCATTCCTCGACAACCGCTGCCCCGCTGCCGGCCTCACGCGCTGGATGGTATTGGTAGAAGGTGCCTACAAACCCGAATGCAAACTCGACGACAAGGCCATCGCCGGCCTGACCCAAGCCGTCGACACCTGGATTCGCAAACATGTTTGAGTTCGCCTGGCCGTGGATCTTTGCCCTGTTTCCCTTGCCGTGGTTGATGCGCCTCGTGCTGCCGGCCGCCGACAGTGGCGAGCCCGCGTTGAAAGTCAGCTACCTCAGCGACCTCGAAGGACTGGCCCGTCGCCGCGCCCGCGTCAACCTGCCCGGCTGGCGCCAGCAAGCACCGTTCGTGGTGCTGTGGTTGCTACTGCTCACCGCTGCCGCGCGCCCGGAATGGCTCGGCGAACCGCTGCCAATCGCCGCCAGTGGCCGTGACCTGTTGGTGGCAGTGGACGTTTCGGGGTCCATGGATTTCCCGGATATGAATTGGCAGGACGAGGACGTGAGTCGCTTGAGCCTGGTCAAGCACCTGCTCGGCGATTTCCTTGAGGGGCGCGAAGGTGATCGCGTCGGCCTGATCCTGTTCGGCAGCCAGGCATATCTGCAAGCCCCGTTGACTTTTGACCGCCGCACCGTGCGCACCTGGCTGGACGAAGCGCGCATCGGCATTGCCGGCAAGAACACCGCGATTGGCGACGCCATCGGCTTGGCCCTCAAGCGCCTGCGCCAGCGCCCGGCGCAGAGCCGCGTGCTGATCCTGGTCACTGACGGCGCCAACAACGCCGGGCAAATCGATCCGCTGACCGCCGCGCGCCTGGCGGCTGAAGAAGGCGTAAAAATCTATCCAATCGGCATCGGTGCCGACCCGGAGCAAACCGGCTCCTTGGGTATTCTGGGCGTCAACCCGAGCCTCGACTTGGACGAACCTGCACTCAAGGCCATCGCCGAAGCCACCGGCGGTCAGTACTTCCGCGCTCGCGATGGTGAAGAGCTGCAAGCGATCAAAGAGACGCTTGACCAACTGGAGCCGGTCGAACAGCAACCCACCCAAGCACGCCCGGCCCTGGCGCTGTACAGCGCGCCACTGGCCCTGGCCTTGGTGCTGAGCATGTTGCTGGTGATTCAAGAACGCTGGCCGAACAACGCGCTGCAACGGCTGTTCAACAAACTATCAAGCAAGGGGATATTCCTGCAACAACACCCTGAGTGGCGTCAGCGCCTCAAGCGTCTGCGTTTGCGGAGGCGTCGATGATCGACCTGTGGCCGCACTGGTTTCGTCCTTGGTGGTTGTTGCTGCTGCCGTTGCTTGGCTGGCTGCTGTGGCACCTGTGGCACCGGCAAAAACGCGCTGGGCGCTGGCAGATGATCCTGCCGCCGGCCTTCCACGCCGTGCTGCTCAGTGGTGGCAACGGCCGAGAAAGCAAATCACCGTGGATAGTGTTGGGTATTGCCTGGCTGCTGGCCGTGCTGGCATTGCTCGGCCCGAGCTGGCAGCGTGTGGAGCAGTCCAGCCAGAAGCCTTCCGACCCGCTGGTGGTGTTGCTGGAACTGACCCCGGAAATGCTCGCCACCGACAGCCCGCCCAACCGCCTGGAACAGGCACGCCGCAAGCTGTACGACTTGTTGCAGGCGCGCACCGATGCGCAAACCGCAATCGTCGTGTATGCCGGCAGCGCACACACCCTGGTACCGCTGTCGGATGACCTGGCTACCAGCCGCAACCTGCTGGAAGCCCTGCGCCCGTCGATCATGCCTGAGCCGGGCCATCGCGCCGACCTGGCCGTCGAGAAAGCCCTCGGCCTGCTCAAGCAAGGTGGCCTCGGCCAGGGTCGCCTGCTGCTGATTGGCTCCTCGCTGTCCAAACAGGAACGCCAGGGCATTCGCCTGTTGCTGCAAAGCGCCCAGGCGCCCACCCTGTCGATTCTGGGCATCGGCAGCCGTGAAGGCACCCCTGTGACACAGGAGAGCGGCGAATTCCTCAAGGACGAACAAGGCGCGATCCTCGTCCCACGCCTCGATAGCCCGACACTCAAGGCCTTCGCCAGTGAAATGGGCGGCCGCTACCGCGCTGCGCGCCTGGACGACAAGGACCTGCGTCAACTCGGCGTGCTCGACCCGCCACAAACCCTGCGCAACGACGGCCAACTGCTGCACCTCGACACCTGGGCCGACCAGGGTTACTGGCTACTCCTGCCCTTGTTGCTACTCGCTGCCTGCGCCGGGCGGCGTGGCTGGTTGTTCTGCCTGCCGCTGCTGCTGTTGAGCGCGCCGCAGCCCAGCTACGCATTCGGCTTGCAGGACTTGTGGTTGCGCCCCGACCAGCAAGGCCAATACCTGCTGAAGAAAAAACGCCCCGCCGAAGCCGCCGAACACTTCCAGGACCCGCAGTGGAAAGGCGTGGCGCTTTACGAGGCCGGCAACTATGCCGAGGCGATCAAGCTGTTTGCCGAAGGCAATGACGCCTACTCCCACTACAATCGAGGTAACGCCCTGGCCAAGTCCGGTGAGTTGGAAGCCGCCATCGACGCCTACGAACAGGCCCTGGAAGCGCAACCCGACCTGCAACCGGCGCTGAAAAACAAGGCGTTGGTGGAAGCCCTGATGCAGGAACAGGCCGAACCGGAGCCCACCGAGCCTGCAAAGAACGAGGATGACGAAACCACCCAACCCGGCCAAACTGCGCAACCGGGCGCCAGTGGGCAAAACGCTACGGGGGGCGAGCCGCCGTCCCAAGGCCAGGGAGCCGGCACTGACGACACCCAGCCCGGCAACACACCGCAAACCACGGGTAACGAAGTGCCGGGCAGCGAACTGGGTGACGAACAGACCACCACCCCGCCGCTACGCCCTAATGACGCCAGTCTCGACGGTGAACACCGCCAGGCCCTGGAGCAATGGCTGCAGGAAATCCCGGACAACCCCGGCGAACTGCTGCGCCGCAAATTCTGGTACGAACAGCAACAACATCAGGACAAGACTCGATGAGCCGCCGCACCACCCTACTGCTCCTGCTCGCCCTCTCGGCAGGCCACGCCCAGGCGGCGACCCTGTCCGCCAGCGTCGACCGCAGCCGCGTCAACTCCGGGGAAACGGTGGAACTGACGGTGGAATCCAGCGACGTCACGCAGTTCGGCAAGCCCGACCTGTCGCCGCTGGATGCGCAGTTCGAAGTCAGCGGCACGCGCCAGATCAACCAACTCACCACCCTGGGCGGCGATAACCACGCCACCACACGCTGGATCATCACCCTGTTGCCCAAGGAAAACGGCACAGTGGTCATCCCGCCCCTGCAAGTGGGCGAATACAAGACCCAGCCGATCAGCCTGCAAGTGGTAGAAACCGCCAGCCAGAACACCGCCGCCGAGCTCGCGCCGGTGTTTGTCGAGGCCAACCTCGACCAGACCAGCGTCTACGTCCAGGCCCAGGCGCTGTTGACCGTGCGTGTCTACCACTCAGTGTCGCTGTATGACGACAGCAGCCTCACACCCTTGCAAATTGCCGATGCGCGCGTGGAGCAGCTGGGTGAGTCGCGTACCTACGAAAAGGTCATCAACAGCATCCGCCACGGGGTGATCGAAACCCGCTACGCGATCTATCCGCAGCACAGCGGCACCCTGGCGATCCCGGCGCAGACCTTCAGCGCGACGCTGGTGGAGTCGCGCCCGCCCCAGGAAAACACCCTGCAAGGCACCAAGCCCGGCAAGCTGATCCACGTCAGTTCTGCGCAGTTGCCGCTGGTGGTCAAACCCAAGCCCGCGCTGTACCCCGCCGATACGCCATGGCTGCCGGCACGCAGCCTGACCCTCAGCGAACACTGGAACCCAGAGCCTGAGCATGTGCAGGTCGGCGACTCCCTGACCCGCAGCCTCACGGTCAAGGCCGAGGGCCTGTCCAGCGCGCAACTGCCGGCGCTGCCCAGCACCGAGATCAACGGCCTGCGCCGCTACCCGGACCAACCGTTACTCGGCAACCAGACCAACGACCGTGGCCTGATCGGCAGCCGCGAAGACCGCGAAGCCCTGGTGCCCACCCGCGCCGGCAACCTGGAACTGCCCGCCGTGGAAGTGGTGTGGTGGAACACCCATGAAGATCACTTGGAGCGCACCAGCCTGCCGGCGCGCACCGTGCAAGTTGCGATCAACCCGAGCCTGGCAGTGGACACGCCCGCCACCCCCACAGTCATCACCGCGCCGGACGATGAACGCCTGTGGCTGTGGCAACTGAGCACGTTGGTCCTTGCCTGCACGACCCTGCTGGGTCTTGGCCTGTGGTGGCGTGCACGTCGACAACCGGCCGTGCTACGCGCCGCGCAAACCGGCCCGAGCCCACGCACCTTGCTCGACGACCTCAAACGCGCCACCCAGGCCAACGACCCGCATGCAACCCGCCAGGCGCTCGACGCCTGGGCGCGGCAGCAACCGGAAACACTCGCGGATATGGCGGCGCGGTTTGTGCCGCTGTCGGATGCACTGGATGGGTTGAACGGCGCGCTGTACAGCGAGAGTGGGCATTTCTGGCTGGGTGAGGATCTATGGCGTGCGGTGAAGGCCATTCCGGTGGCTGAGCGCGAGGTGGACCCGGCGACGGATACCACCAGCTTGCCGCCGCTCTATCCCAAGTAACGCGGATCCAACCAACACCACAAAACCCTGTGGGAGCTGGCTTGCCTGCTCCCACAGGGGATCTAGCGTTTGATCGATAAGCTACCGATCCTCTCGGGTATGCCACAGGCGCAATAGATAGACAGTGGAATCCACTATCTCGTAACGCATTTCGTAATGACCGATCTGAATCCTGCGCACATCCCTGGGCTCGAACTCTTCCAGGCGTTCGCCGATACGAGGGTTAGCGAGCAGCGTCATGGGCGCAGCGGTAAGTTGCTGCACCGTTCGTGCAGCGGCGGGTTGATTGACCAATGCTAGAAACTCATACAGTCGGGCGAGGTCGGAAAGCGCTTTGGCCGTCCACTTCAACTCCATCAGCGCGGCACCGGCAATGGCGCATCGCCGCTGAGGCTATCAGCCCAGGCCTGGACTGCCTGGTGGTCAATCACGCGGCCAGCGTCAACATCGGCCAAGGCCTCGCGGGTCAGACGACTACGCTCTTCTTCCTGTTCAATCCAGGCAGACAGCGCCTGCTTGACGATCCAGTTTCTGGAGCGTTCCAGACGCTCTGCCATCAAATCGACCTTTTGGGCCAGTTGCTCGGGCACGTGCGCGGTGACAGACCTGGTTTTAGAGGGGGTGGCCATGTGGGACGACTCCTGATTGGTAGAGTTCTCTGGTGGCTTTAAGTATGCGCCACGACGCAGCAATCTTAATCAAAGTTAATCATAGTGAGTAACTGTACAACATCAACCGCCCTTGCGCCTGCTTACTCCACTGGCAAAGTGTCGCTCCGTCGCTCCGCAGCCGCGACCGCGACCGCGACCGCAGCGGGCACCATCCAAGGGATGAGCAGTGATCAGCACTTGATCAACAGCGCCAAAACACTCGCCGACCGAGCGCTGGACTGCCTGCATAGCGCATAGCCCCTGTGGGAGCTGGCTTGCCTGCAATAGCGGTGGGTCATCCAGCAGATTTTTCGAATGACACACCACCATCGCAGGCAAGCCAGCTCCCACACAGGTAAACTCCCCTCCTTTTCATCTCTTCAACGGAGTTCGCCTTGCGTCTGTTTCACACCTCCGACTGGCACCTGGGCCAAAACCTCCACGGCCAGGAACGCGACTTCGAACACGCCTGTTTTCTCGAGTGGCTGCTGGGTCAACTGAAAGCCCATCTGCCGGATGTACTGCTCATCGCCGGGGATATCTTCGACACGGTCAACCCACCGCTCAAGGCCCAGGAGCGTCTGTATGACTTCATCATCAGCGCTCACGAACAGAACCCCAAGCTGACGATTGTGATGATCGCCGGCAACCATGACTCCGGCTCGCGTATCGAACTGCCCGCGCCGTTGATGCGCCGCCTGCGCACTCATGCGCTCGGCCGCGTGTTGTGGCTGGATGACGGCCAACTCGACGCCGAACGCCTGCTGATCCCCCTGCCGGACGCCAAAGGCAAGATCGCCGCCTGGTGCCTCGCGTTGCCGTTCCTGCGCCCGGCAGAAGTGACCGGTGCGCACTTGGGTGACGACTACCTGCGCGGTATCGGCCAGGTGCATGAATGGTTGATCGCCGCCGCTAACGCCAAGCGCAAAAAAGGCCAGGCGCTGATTGCTATCAGCCATGCGCACATGGCCGGTGGTTCGGTATCGGAAGACTCCGAGCGCAGCCTGATCATCGGCAATGCCGAGGCGTTGCCGGCCAGTCTGTTTGATCGAAGTGTCGCTTACGTCGCCCTCGGCCATTTGCACAAACCGCAGAAGGTCAATGGCGAGGAACGCATTCGCTATAGCGGCTCGCCGATTCCGCTGTCGTTTTCCGAAATCGGCTACAAGCACCAGATCCTCGACGTGACTTTCCAGGGCCAATGCCTGGTGAGTGTCGAGCCGCTGCTGATTCCGCGCTCGGTCGACCTGCAACGCCTGGACGCCGCGCCGCTGGCCGATATCCTCAAGGCCCTGGCCGAGTTGCCCGACGTCGACCTGCTGGCCGAAACCCAGCGCCACCCTTGGCTGGAAGTACGCGTACGCCTCGACGAGCCGCAACCCGACCTGCGCCAGCAGATCGAAAGCGCCCTGCAAGGCAAGGCCGTGCGCCTGGTGCGCATCGCCGCTGAATACGCAGGTAAAGGCAGCCGTGAAGATGAAGGCGACGACCGCCTGATCGAACTCGACCAGCTCACGCCCCAGGAACTGTTCAGCCGCGCCTGGCAGGACAGTTATGGCAGTGAAGTGGATGAACAGACTTTGAAGGACTTCGCCGTGCTGCTCCAGGAAGTGCAACAGGAGGATGAACAGCCATGAAGATCCTCGCTATCCGCTTGAAAAACCTGGCTTCATTGGCTGGCCCGTTTGAAATCGACTTTACCGCCGAGCCCCTGGCCAGTGCCGGATTGTTCGCGATTACCGGGCCGACCGGCGCCGGTAAAAGTACCCTGCTCGATGCCTTGTGCCTGGCGTTGTTTGGCGCCGTGCCGCGCCTGGGTAATTTGGGTAAAGAAGGAAAGATTCCAGAAGTCGACGCTGAGTTGGGCACAGATGATGCTCGAACCTTGTTACGTCGTGGAACGGGCAGCGGCTACGCCGAAGTAGATTTTGTGGGCTCTGACGGCCACAGATATCGCGCACGATGGGAAGCAAACAGAGCTAGAGATAAAGCAAGTGGGCGGTTACAAGCAGTACGACACAGCTTGTATGACCTTGATATTGATCAGTTGCTTGCCAGCCAGAAAAAAGAAGCTGAACAGCTAATCCAAGCAAAACTTGGATTGAACTTCGCCCAATTCACCCGCGCGGTGATGCTTGCTCAGAGTGAATTTAGCGCATTCCTAAAAGCTGACGACAAATCACGTAGCGATCTTCTTGAAAAGCTTACCAATACAGCTATCTACAGCCATCTCGGTCGAAGAGCTTTCACCAAAAGTAAGGCTGCTGAAAAGGTACATGATGATCTAAAGATCCAATCCAGCGGCGTAACTCCACTTTTGCCAGAGGCACGGGCCGAGCTGGATCAGCAGTTCGATGCCGCGCAAACCCAGCTCAAGACCCACCAAGCGCAACTAAAACAATTGGAGGCACAGCACAAATGGCTCCAAGAGCTGCGCGAATGGCAGGAACGCCAACTCGCCGCCACCGAACAACTGCAGCGTGCACAGGCCGAATGGGATAATCAGCGCCAGCAACGTGAAGACCTGGGCCGCCTGGACCAATTGGCGCCACAACGTCATCAGTTTGCGCGTCAGGCAGAAGTCAGCAACGTGCTTGCTCCGTTGGCCGCGCAGATTCAGTCGCATATCCAACAACAAGCCCAACTGCACACCCGCCAGGAGCAGGCCCAGCAGCAACAAGCCAGCGCACAAACTGCGTTGGCTGAAGCCCTGAAAAACCAAACTGATGCAGTGCCATTGCTGCGACAGGCGTTTGAAGAGCAAAGCACCCTCGCCCACTTGACCAAAGAGCTGGCCAAGCGCACCGAGGAAAAACAGCAGCACGAAAGCGCCTGCACCGAAGGCCAGGCCCAACTCACCGGGCTGCTGGAAAAACAGAGCCATGTCGCTGAACGCCTGCAACGCCTGGCGACCGAGCTTGAGCACAGCGCCGTCCTCGCGCCACTGAGCGACGCCTGGAGCGCCTACCGCGACCGTCTGCAACAGCTGATGCTGATCGGCAATCGCCTGAATAAGGGCCAGGCCGAACTGCCGCAATTGGAACAACGCGCGACCACCGCCGCCGAACAGTTCACTCAGCAACGCGAAGCCCTGGACCTGCTGTATCAGGAAGCCGGTGCCGAACCTCATGCCGTGGCCGAGCAGATCCAATTGCTGGCCAGCCTGCTGCAAGACAATCGCAAACAGCAACGCGCCTTCGAAGACCTGACGCGCCTGTGGGACAACCAGCAACAGTTGGACCAACACGCCGCCAGCCTGACGCAAAAGCTCACCGATGCCCAACAGCAACGCGAACAGCTGAACCAGACCGGCCTGCAAACCAAGGCCGAGCTGACCGTTGCCGAACAGACACTGAACGTGACCAAACAACTGCTGGAACGCCAGCGCCTGGCCCGCAGCGCCAGCGTCGAGGAGTTGCGCGAGCAGTTGCAGGACGACCAACCCTGCCCGGTGTGCGGCAGCCACGAACACCCGTACCACCAGCCCGAAGCGTTGCTGCAAAGCCTCGGTCGTCATGACGAAAACGAAGAAGCCACCGCGCAGAGAGCCGTGGACAGCCTCAAGGAAAAACTCACCGAGTTGCGCGGCGAAGTGGGCGGTTTGATCGCCCAACAGAAGGAATACCTGCAACAGCAGGAACACCTGGCGACGCAACAACAAGCACTCCAGCCAAGCCTGGATGCGCACCCGCTGGCCGCGTCGTTGCTCAACCAGGAAGCCGCCAAACGCAGCACTTGGCTTGAGCAGCAATTGGGCCAACTGAGCCAAAGCATCACTCAGGACGAACAACGCCAAAGCGCCCTGCTCAACCTGCAACAAAACGCCGGGCGCTTGCAGCAGCAACTGCAAGCGGCCCAGGAAGCCAGCCAGCAGGCCCGTCAATTGCTGGTCGATCAGCAACGCGAGCTGACCAGCGACCGTGAACGCCTCGACCAGGAAATGAGCGCCTTCGCCAGCCTGTTGCCCGCAGAAATCCTGGATGGTCTGCGCGCCGAGCCGGCTGCTACCTTCATGCAGCTGGACCAGCAAGTCAGTCAGCGCCTGGAACAGCTGGGTCACCAACGCGATGAGCTGGCCGAGCAACAAGAACACCAACAGGCGATCGAGAAGGCACAGACCCACCAGCAACATCGTCAGCATCAGCTTGATGCGCTGATTCAGCACGTCACCGAACTGACTGCCCAGCAACAGACGGCACAGGAAAAACTCAGCACGCTGCTCGGTGAACACACCAGTGCCGAACACTGGCAGCAACAGTTGGATCAGGCCGTGACCCAGTCACGCCAAAGCGAAACCGACGCCAACAAACACCTGCAAGAAATCCACAACGCCCTGATTCAACTGGCCGCCGACCTCAAGGCCCAGCAGGAGCGTGAACAGGCGTTGCTGGCCGAACAACAGGCCCTCGTCACGCGTATCAGCGAATGGCGCGCCTTGCATCCGGAACTCGATGACGCTGGCCTCACCCGCTTGCTGGCCTACGATGACGCTCAGGTCAGCCAATTGCGTCAACAGTTGCAGCACAGCGAAAAAGCCGTCGAACAGGCCAAGGTGTTGTTGCAAGAGCGCGAACAGCGCCTCGCCGATCACCAGGCCCTGCACAATGGCAACCTCGCAGCCGAGGAGCTGGACAGCACCTTGGCTACGCTCAATCAACAACTGGCCGAGAGCGAGAAACACTGCGCCGAATTGCGCGCGCGCCAATCCGAAGACCAGCGCCGCCATGACGCCAACCAGGCCTTTGCCGAGCAGATCGCCAAGGCCTATGACGAGTGGCAACGCTGGGCACGCCTGAACGCGCTTATCGGCTCGGCCACCGGCGACACTTTCCGCAAGATCGCCCAGGCCTACAACCTCGACCTGCTGGTGCACCACGCCAACGTGCAACTGCGCCAACTGGTACGGCGTTATCGCCTCAAGCGCGGCGGCAGCATGCTCGGCCTGTTGGTGATGGACACGGAAATGGGCGATGAACTGCGTTCGGTGCATTCATTGTCCGGCGGTGAAACCTTCCTGGTGTCCCTGGCGCTGGCCTTGGGCCTGGCGTCGATGGCGTCCAGCACATTGAAAATCGAATCGCTGTTTATCGATGAGGGCTTCGGCAGCCTCGACCCGGAATCCCTGCAATTGGCGATGGACGCGCTGGATGGCTTGCAGGCCCAGGGCCGTAAAGTGGCGGTGATCTCCCACGTACAGGAGATGCACGAACGCATTCCGGTGCAAATCCAGGTCAAGCGTCAGGGCAATGGCTTGAGCACGTTGGAGGTCAAGTGAGCGAGGCGCTGTTGTATTCGTTCCGGCGCTGCCCCTATGCGATGCGGGCGCGGCTGGCCCTGCGCTACTCGGGCGTACCGGTGCGCATCGTCGAGGTGAGCCTCAAGGCCAAGCCCGCAGAAATGCTGGCGCTGTCGCCCAAGGGCACGGTGCCAGTGCTGAACGTTGACGGGCAGGTGATTGAAGAAAGCCTGGAAATCATGCAGTGGGCCTTGGCGCAGAACGACCCGGATAACTGGTTGCTGCAAGGCGACCCGGCCGTATTCGCGTTGATTGCCGAGAACGACCAAGGCTTCAAGTATCACTTGAATCGATACAAGTACGCCGAGCGCTACCCGGAGCAGCCGATGGAGCATTATCGGGCCGGGGGTGAAGTGTTCCTGCAAAAGCTGGAAGCGTTATTGGCAGATCGGGATTACCTGATGGCCAACCACCTGACCCTGGCGGATGCTGCACTGGCGCCGTTTGTGCGTCAGTATGCCCATGTGGATCGAGTGTGGTTTGCCGGTACTCCGTACAAGCGGTTGCAGGCTTGGCTTGAGCGCTTTATGGACTCAGCGTTGTTCATCGCGGTGATGGCAAAACCCTGAATCCCGCGTCGCCTGCATCGCCCGCAACGCGCTTACTGCTGGGTTTTGTGATCCAGTGCGGCGTAGAAGTTGGCGCTTTGTTGCAGGTATTTCTGGGTGTAGGCGCTGGTGCTGGATTTTTTGCCGGAGACTTCCACGCTGGCCGCGGCTGGCAGGGCAACAGTGGCGGAAACAGCGGAAGCGGCGATGATGGAGAAGAGATTCAGATTCATGTCGGTAACCCTTGTGTTCGTTTGGTTGAGTGGCCGGGGAAGGCCTTGGAACCAAACTTACGCCCGAGGGCTAAGCCTTAGAAATGCTTTGAAACAGTAGCCGCTATTAATGGAATTAATAGAAAGGCTCAGGCCCCGCATGGCGGGGCCTGTGGCTTATTGACGCACCAGGAACTTGAGGTCGCTGGGCGCATCGATCGGCAATTTCTGCACGGTTTTACCCAGCAGGCCGGTTTTGGGATCGCGTTCGACCACCACGATTTCATTGCTTTTCTGATTGGCGATCAGCAAAAACTTGCCGCTCGGGTCCAGGCTGAACTCGCGCGGATGGTCACCTTCCACGGAACGGCGTTGCAGTTCCTTGAGGTGCGCGGTGGCGGGGTCGATGCTGAACACCAGCAGTTGATTGGCCGTGCCACGGTTGCTCAGGTACAGGAATTTGCCATCGCTGGAGGCGTGCAACGCGGCACCGGCCTTGTCGGCCACCGGTTGCCCGGCGGCGAAGTCCACCAACTGCGTCTGGGTCAGTTGGCCGTCCTTGTAGTCGAACACCGCCACCTGCGCGCTCATCTCGGTGGTCAGCCAGGCATGCTTGCCATCCGCACTGAACAGCAGATGGCGCGGACCGCTGCCAGGCGGCAATTGCACCGAGGCCGGGTTGGCCGGGGTCAACGGCAGCTCATGGTTGGCCTTAGGGTCGTAGTGGTAGGCAAACACCTTGTCCGCACCCAGGTCTTGCACAAACACGTACTTGCCATCCGGCGACGACACCACCGAATGCACGTGGTTGGACGCCTGGCGCTCAGGGTTGACGCGACTGGCCGGGTGCCCGCTCAGTTGCACCGGCGCCGACAGCTTGCCCGTGGCATCCACCGGCAGCGCCGCCAGGCTTCCGCCCGGATCTTCCAGCACCGAATAGTTGGCGACGAACAGGTAGCGTCCATCGGCAGCCACGCTGGAATGGGTCGGCTCATTGCCCAGGCTCTGCACCTGGTTGATCAACGTCAGCTGATGATTCTGCGGATCGATGCTGTAGCTGCTCACCCGCCCGACCGGGTCTTTCTGGCCTGGACCGTTCTCGTTGACCACAAACAGGTGCTTCTGGTCCTTGGAGATCGTCAGCCACGACGGATTGGCCGCCTTGGCCGCCAACACCGGCTGGCCTTGGAACTTGCCAGTGCGGCTGTCGAATTGCAGGCGATAGATGCCTTCGCTGCTGCCGGCGGTGTAGCTGCCGACCAACAGCTCATAGGTATCGGCCAACGCGGCTTGCACCGACATGGCACCAACACTGCCCGCCATCAGCAGGGGCCAGAATTTACGCATCATCATCCGCTTCATCCTCGTCGTTATTGTTGTCGCCCTTGATCGCGCTCAGGCAGACCAGACGATGTTCACCGTCGTCGTTGCGCAAGAGCCAGCTTTGCAGGCTGTCATCAAAGGTGGCGGCGTTCAGTTGTTCTGGACTGAACTTCCAACGCTTGAGTTCCCGGCCGTCCATGCTTTCGATCAGCAAGTGCTGGTCGAACGTGAAGTCGAAGGCGTGCAGCCCGTTGATGATCAGCATGTCGCTGTCGGTCAGGGCGGTGCTCAGGTTGGGTTGCGAATCGGTCATGATGTGAAGTCACTGCGGGGGAAAAGACACATGATAGGTCAATTCCCCCGCGGTGCCTTGCGGCAATGGTCTAATCGATCAATGTGCGAAGAGTGAATTGCCCTTCTGCCCCGCCAGTTTCTCCGGCTTGATCAGGAACCGCGCCAGCGCCGGCAACAGCCACAGCGCCCCGAACATGTTCCACAGCAGCATGAAGGTGAGCATCAGGCCCATGTCGGCCTGGAACTTGATCGCCGAGAAGATCCAGGTGCACACACCGATCGCCAGGCACAAACCCGTGAACAGCACGGCCTTGCCGGTGGACTTGAGTGTCTGGTAGTACGCCTCTTGTAGCGGCAAGCCGGCGCGCAGGAAGCTTTCCAGGCGGCTGTAGATGTAGATGCCGTAGTCCACGCCAATCCCCACGCCCAGCGCCACCACCGGCAAGGTTGCCACCTTGACGCCGATACCCATGAACGCCATCAACGCGTTGCCCAGCACCGAGGTCAGCACCAGTGGCAGCACGATGCACAGGGTTGCCGCCCAGGAGCGGAAGGTGATCATGCACATGGTCGCCACGCACAGGTACACCAGGATCAGGATGGTCAGTTCTGACTCCTTGATCACCTCGTTGGTGGCCGCCTCGATCCCGGCGTTACCGGCGGCGAGGATGAACTCCAGGCCGTCCTTGTTGTTCTCCTTGGCGAAGTCCTGCACGGCATGCACCGCGCGATCGAGGGTTTCGGCCTTGTGGTCGTTGAGGAACACCAGCACCGGCGCCAGGGAGCAGTTATTGTTGTACAAGCCATCGGCACGGGCGATGGAGTTGTTCAGCACATCCGGGTTACGCGACAGGGTTTCCCATTTCAGGTTGCCCTCGTTCATGCCCTTGATCATTTGCTTAGACACGGTCACCAGCGAGATCGCCGACTGCACGCCCTCGGTGTTCTGCATCTTCCACATCAACTGGTCGATGGGCGCCATGGCTTCATAGCGCGAGCAGCCTTCGGCCTTGGTCTTGACCATCACCACCAGCACGTCGGAACTGGTGGAGTAGTTGCTGATGATGAAGTTGTTGTCTTTGTTGTAGCGCGAGTCCGGGCGCAGTTCCGGCGCGCCTTGGTCGAGGTCGCCGATCTTGAGGTTCTGGCTGTACCAGAGACCACCCCCAAAGGCGATCAGGGCCAGGAAGATCGAGACCGGTGCGACTTTCGGGCTGGCGAATTTCGACAGCATGCGCCAGAACGGGTGTTCGCGGTTCGCGTCTTTCTTGCTCTTGGCGATGGCGCGCTTGCTGATGCCGACGTAGGAAATCGCCACCGGCAGCAGGATCAGGTTAGTGAACACGATCACCGCCACGCCGATAGAGGCGCCGATGGCCAGTTCACGGATCACGCCGATGTCGATGATCAGCAGCGTGATGAAGCCCACCGCGTCAGCGAGGATCGCGATCATTCCCGGCAGGAACAGTTGGCGGAAGGTGCGGCGTGCAGCGGTCAGGGCGTTGTCCGCCTCGCTGGATTGCAGGGCGATACCGTTGATCTTCTGCACGCCGTGGGAAATACCAATGGCGAAGATCAGGAACGGCACCAGCATCGAGTAGGGATCCAGCCCGAAACCGGCGGCATGCATCAGGCCCAGTTGCCAGACCACCGCCACCAGAGTGGTGCTCAACACCGCAATGGTGCTGCGCAGACAGTTGGTGAACCACAGCAGCAGGACCAGGGTAATACCGAACGCCACGCCGAAGAACAGCACCACCATGATCAGGCCATCGATCAGGTCACCGACTTTCTTGGCGAAGCCGACGATGTGGATCTGGACGTTGGGGTTCTGCTCCTGGAATTTGGTGCGGATCTTGTCTTCGAGTTCATGGGAGAACTTGCGGTAGTCGAGGGCCAGCAACTTGCCCTGATCCTGCGGGTCCGGGTAGGACTCCAGCAGCGGGATGTCGACGATGCTCGATTTGAAATCGTTGGCCACCAGGCGCCCGACCTGGCCGGACTTGAGCACGTTGTTGCGCAACTGATCGAGGCTTTCCGGCGAGCCGTTGTAGCTCTGCGGGATCACTTCACCGCCGGCAAAGCCTTCTTCGGTCACTTCGGTCCAGCGTACGCTGGGACTCCACAGCGACTTGAGGCCCGAGCGGTCGACGCCGGAGATGTAGAACACTTCGTCGTTGATCTGACGCAGGGTCTCCATGTACTCCTTGGTGAAGATGTCACCGTCCTTGGCCTCCACCGAGATGCGCACCGTGTTGCCCAGGTTCGCCAGGTCATTGCGGTGCTCCATCATTTTCTCGATGAAGGGGTGCTTGAGCGGGATCATCTTTTCAAAGCTGGTGGACGGGCGAATCAAGGTCGCCTGCCAGAACAGGAAAATGCTCACCAGCAGGCAGATCACGATCACTGCCGGGCGGTTGTTGAAGATCAGGCGCTCAAGAAAGGTCGCTTTATCGTTGTGATGACTGCTCATTCTTTCCCCGCCTTCTTATTGTTTTGTAGGTTCGGCGCCATCGGCTTTAGCGACGCGAACGCCCCCCTGCCCGGCCAGAATCAAGTTGCCATTACCCGCCGCCGTGACGGACGACAGGGAAATCCGATCCGGACGGTTGAACACGCTGAAGGTCACGCCGTCGTCATGGCTGACCACTACGCTGCCGCCGTTGCCGACCACGACAATCGAGCCGTCCTCCAGCAAGGTCGCGCCGGACAAACCAAACTCCAGCGCTCCCCGCGCAGCGTTCAGTTCGACGGGCTCCCAGGTGCTGCCGAAATCCGTGGAACGGTACAGGTTGCCGCGCAAGCCATAGGCCAGCAGGGTTTGCGGCTGGGCGGTGCCGATCACGCCAAACAGCGAGCCCTCGTAGGGGCCTTCGAGTTTCTCCCAGGTCTGGCCGTCGTCGCTGGAGCGGAACATGCTGCCCTGCTCGCCGACGATGAACAGCCCGGCGTCCTTGATATGGGCGATGGCGTTGAGGTGATACTGGTCTTCGTTGTCGAGGCGGTCGCTGACGTCTTGCCAGGTCTTGCCGCCGTCGGTGGTTTCGATCAGCGCACCGTAGGCGCCGACCGCCAGGCCGTGATTGGCATCGTTGAACCACACGTCGAGCAGCGGGGCTTCGCGTTTAAGATCCTGGTACTGCTGGGTCCAGGTGGCGCCGGCGTCGGAACTGGCAAGAATCTGCGCGTCGTGGCCCACCGCCCAGCCTTGCTTGTCATCGACGAAAAACACCGCCGTGAGCAACTGTCGGGTGGGGACTTTGGCTTGGGTCCAGGTGCTGCCCTGGTCATCGGAATAGAGGATGTGCCCGCGATCACCGACCGCCACCAGGCGTTTGCCCGCGTGGACTACATCGATCATCAGGCCTTTGGCGGCCTTGGGGGATTCAATCGCAAACGAGGTATCGCTGGCGGCCTGGACGGCTGCCGGTAACGCGACAGCGCCAAACAGCGAGAGCGCTGCGGCCAGCATCGCAACCCTGCGTGCGGCGCGTGGGCGGCAGACAACCCAACCCATGACAGGCTCACTCATAGACCTTTCTCCCATTTATTATTGTTATCGCTGCCTTCCGGGGCCTTGAAACCTGCAATCTAGAGCGCCTGGAGGAAGCAGGGGCCATCCTATCGGGCTTTCGAATCGTCTGACAATCGGCGCTACGTTATCTTTTGTTAACTGAGCCCCTTTCGTCAGCGCCTGAATATAGCTGCATTCGCGGGGCTGATTGCCGCAGCATCAATGAATTTTTATTCCATCTATTGAAATATGGGAATATTTATTCCATTAATAGCCTTCCTGAAAACAATAATCCAAAGGACCACGGCGATGCGTGAACTCGGAATCGGCTTGATCGGCACAGGCTTTATGGGGCGCGCCCACGCCCTGGCCTTCAATAACGCCCGCGCGGTATTCGAACTGCCGGTACACCTCAAGCTGGCGGCACTGGCCGACGCCGACACCGAGCGCGCACAACGCTGCGCCAAGGACTGGGGATTTGCCCAGGCCCATAGCGATTGGCAGGCGTTGATCAATGACCCCAACGTCGACGTAGTGGCCATCACCACGCCCAACCATTTGCACTACCCCATGGCCATGGCGGCCATCGCGGCGGGCAAGGCGGTGTACTGTGAAAAACCCCTGGCCGTGAGCCTGGAACAAGCCGATGCCATGCGCCGCGCCGCCAGTACTGCGGGCGTGGTGACGCGGGTGGGCTACAACTACCAGCACAACCCGATGATCACGCTGGCGCGGCAGATGATTGCCAGCGGCGAGTTGGGCGAGATCATCAGCTTCCAGGGCGAGTTCAGCGAAGATTTCATGGCCGACCCGGCCTCACCATGGTCATGGCGCTGCGAAGTCGAGCATGCCGGCGGCGCCCTGGCGGACCTGGGCAGCCACTTGCTGTCGATGGCGCGTTATCTGGTAGGCGACGTGGTGAGTGTGTGTGCCGACACCCAGACCGTCCACGCCCGACGACCTGCCGTCAAAGGCAGTGCGCAGTTGAAACCCATCGCGGTGGATGACCAGGTGCACGCCCTGCTGCGCTTCGCCAATGGCGCGCGTGGAACGGTGAGCAGCAGTTGGCTCAAGCAGGGGTACAAAAACCACCTGAGCTTCGAAATCAGCGGGACCCGTGGCACCTTGGCATTCGATCAGGAGCGCTTGAATGAATTACAGGTGTGTCGCGTCGGCCAGGACGGTTTCCAGCGTTTGCTCGCAGGCCCTGCCCTGCCCGGTTATGCGGCGTTCAGCCCGGCGGCGGGGCATCAGTTGGGCTACAACGAGTTGAAGACGCTGGAAGTTCAGGAGTTGATTCTGGCGTTGGCGGGTCAAGGTGCGGATGGCACTGACTTTGAGGCAGCGTGGGAAGTTGAGCGGTTGGCGACGGCGATTCGCGTGGCGGCCAAAGAAGAACGCTGGGTACACGTCGAAGAGGTTTAACAGCCCCGAAACTTGTGGTGAGCGAGCTTGCCTCGCGCGGGGCAAGCCCGCTCACCACAAAAAGCAAAGTCTAGCGCAGTGCTCGGCGCAGGACTTTGCCCACGGTGGTCTTTGGCAGCTCAGTAGTGCGGAACTCCACGTACTTCGGCACCTTGTACCCCGTCAGGTACTCCCGGCAATGCGCAAGAATCTGCTCCTGGGTCAGGTTCGGGTCCTTGCGCACCACGATGATCTTGACCTTCTCCCCGGTCACGCCATCTTCCACGCCAATCGCCGCCACTTCAGCCACACCAGGGTGCAGCGCCACCACGTCCTCGATTTCATTGGGGTACACGTTGAAGCCGGAGACCAGGATCATGTCCTTTTTCCGGTCTACCAGGCGGATAAAGCCGCGCGCGTCCATCACGCCGATATCCCCGGTCGACAACCACCCTTCGGCATCCAGCACCTCGGCAGTGGCCTCCGGACGTTTCCAATAGCCTTGCATCACTTGCGGCCCGCGCACTTGCAGCTCGCCCTGCTCGCCAACCTCAGCCAACTCACCGTTTTCGCGGATAAACCGCACCCAGGTAGAGGGCAATGGCACGCCGATGCTGCCGGTGAATTCCATCTCGCGCATGCGCGCAATGTTGATCGGGCTGATGCTCACCACCGGCGAACATTCGGTGAGGCCGTAGCCTTCGATGATCGGCAGCCCGGTGACTTCCTTCCAGCGCTTGGCCACCGCCGTGTGCGTGGCCATGCCGCCCGCGATCACCATGCGCAGGTCGGAAAAGTCACGTGCGCAGAATTCCTTGTTCTCGAGCAGGCCGTTAAACAAGGTGTTGACCCCGGCAATCCCGTTGAAGCGCTCCTTGCGCAGGATCATCTGCACGCGCTTCACGTCCCGTGGGTTGGCGATCAGGATGTTGCGCCCGCCCAGGCACATGAACATCAGGCAATTCACCGTCAGGGAAAAGATGTGGTACAGCGGCAACAAGGTGACGTTGGTTTCCTGCTTGTCCTGGTCCAGTTGGTCGCCAACCCAGGCCTTGGCTTGCAGCAGGTTGGCGATGATATTGCGGTGACTGAGCATCACGCCCTTCGCGTCGCCGGTGGTACCGCCGGTGTATTGCAGGAAGGCCAAGTCGTCGAGGTGCATCTCCACCGGGAAATGAGTGAGCGCCCGCCCCTGTTTCAGCACCTGGTTGAAGCGTAGCGCGCCGTGCAGGTTGAACGCCGGCACCTGCTTTTGCACGCGGCGCAGGATGAAGTTCATCGCTGCCCCTTTGAACGTGCCGAGCAAATCGCCGATGGCCGCGATCACCACACGCTTGACGCTGCTGCCGGTGATGACTTTTTCCAGGGTGTGGGCGAAGTTCTCGAAGATCACCACGGTTTCCGCGCCGCTGTCCTTGAGCAGGTGCTTGAGTTCATGGGAGGTGTACAGCGGGTTGACGTTGACCACCACCGCGCCGGTCAGGATCGTGCCCAACAGGCAAATCGGATACTGCAAGCAGTTGGGCATCATCAGCGCCACACGATCGCCTTTCTTGACGCCTTGTCCCTGCAGCCAGGCGGCGAAGGCATAGCCTTGCACCTGCCAGTCGGCGTAGGTCATTTCGGTGCCGATGCTGACGTACGCCACTCGCTCGCGAAATTTTTCCAGGTGCTCCAGGAACACCTCGCGCAGTGACGGGTATTCCTCGATAGCGGCGTCGATATCCGCCGGGACGCCGGGAAGGTAAGCGTTCAACCAGATCCGTTCGGTGTGTTCCAGGCTTACAGCGTTCATGGCAGTCTCCTTGTTGTTGTTTTTGATAGAGCTACTTTTCGACGATGGCGGTAATGCCCAGCCCGCCCGCCGCGCAGATGGAAATCAGGCCGCGCCCGCCGCCGTTCTCATGGATGATCTTAGCCAGCGCCGCCAATTGCCGGCCTCCTGTGGCAGCAAAGGGATGGCCACAGCCCAGTGAACCACCGTTGACGTTCATCTTCGCGCGATCGATGGTGCCCAGAGGCGCTTCCAAGCCTAGGCGCTCGCGGCAATAATCGGGGTCTTCCCAGGCCTTGAGCGTGCACAACACCTGAGCCGCAAAAGCTTCATGGATCTCGAAGAAGTCGAAGTCATCGAAGCTCAGCCCTTCGCGCTTGAGCATGCGCGGCACCGCATAGGCCGGAGCCATCAGCAGGCCCTCGGTGCCGTCGACGAAATTCACCGCCGCCGTTTCGCCGGTACGCAGGTAGGCCAGCACCGGCCAGCCGTTGGCAACCGCCCACTCTTCACTGGCCAGCAGCACCACCGAGGCGCCGTCGGTCAGGGGCGTGGAGTTGCCGGCTGTGAGGGTGCCGTTCTGGCGGTCGTAGGCTGGAGATAGGCCAGCGAGCTTTTCCAGGCTGGCATCGGCGCGCAGGTTGTTGTCCCTGGCCAGGCCGCGATGGGGGCTGATCAAGTCGTCGAAGAAGCCGCGCTTGTAGGCCGCATCCAGGCGCTTATGGCTGGTGAGGGTCAACTCATCCTGGGCCAGGCGCTTGATCTGCCAGCGCTTGGCCATTTCTTCGCAGTGTTCGCCCATGGACAGGCCAGTGCGCGGCTCGCCGTTGCGCGGTAACAGTGGTTTGAAGAACATTGAGGGCCGGACCTTGAGCAACGTCTTCAACTTGTCGCCCATGCCCTTGGCACGATTGGCTGCGAGCAACGTGTGACGCAAGGACTCATTGATACCGATGGGCGCGTCAGAGGTGGTGTCGGACCCGCCCGCAATGCCCACCTCGATCTGCCCCAGGGCAATCTTGTTCGCCACCAGCAAGGCGGCTTCCAGCCCGGTGCCGCAGGCTTGTTGCACATCGTAGGCCGGCGTATCCGGCGACAAGGTGGTGGACAGCAACGACTCACGGGCCAGGTTGAAATCCCGCGAGTGCTTGATCACCGCCCCGGCGGCAAACTCACCGAGGCGTTGGCCGTGCAGGTTGTAGCGGTCGACCAGACCTTGCAGCGCGGCGACCAGCAGGTCCTGGTTGCTGTCGTGGGCGTACACCGTGTTGGAGCGAGCAAACGGGATGCGGTTGCCGCCGATGATCGCGACGCGGCGGACCGGGGCCGGGTTGAAGCTGTAGTCACTCATTCCAGGTTCTCTTTCCAGATGAAAAGGCCACGCATATGGGGTTTGTCGCCGGCGAAATTGCGCACTTCGAACTCGCGGCGCGGGCTGGTCACCGGATGACTCCACAGCGCGACCTGGCCGGGCAGGAAGATCGGCAGCTTGAAGTCACAATGGGCCTCGGCCTGGTCCAGGCGACCGGGCGGTTGCTGGGCGGCGAGCGCACGGCTCAGGGTCCACATGCCATGGGCAATAGCACGGCGAAAGCCGAACAGCTTGGCGCCGATCACCGAGGTGTGAATCGGGTTGAAATCCCCTGACACCTTGGCAAAACGCCGGCCCAGATCGGCGGGCAACACCCAGCGCTGGGTGCGCAGCAAGCCCGCCTCCTGCAAGGGCAACACGTCACCCCACGGTTCGCCAACCGGGTCCTTGACGTCCCGGCGCAGGTACAGGCTGTCGCTTTCCCACACCAGTGTGTCGGCACCGTAGGCACGGGTGGCGATGCTCAGCGCCTGGCCCTTGGGATGGGCGACCCAGCGCTCGCAATACACCTCAATGCGCAACGCCTGGTCTTCGTGCAAGCGCTGGTGCTGACGGATGCGATTGGCCAGGTGCACCATACCGCTGGCCGGGTACGGAAAGCTGGGGCGAGTCAGCAGCATCAAGTGCAAAGGGAACGCCAGCACATGGGGATAGGACAGCGGCACCCCCTGCTCGCGGCGAAAACCACAGGCACGACCATAGGCGGCGATGTCGGCGGCAGACAACGCCACTGCCGAACGCACCAGGCGTTCCGTGGGCAGTACAGGCGCACCGTCAAGCTTGGGCTTGCGCAAGGCGCGCACGCCGTCCAGCAGCAAGCGGGTGCGTGAAGGCGGCGGATCAATGATCTGCGTCACGTAGTCCATGGCTCAGGCTCCCAGCAGGCTTTGGCCGCACACCCGTACGACTTGGCCGTTGACCCCGCCGGACGCCGGATGCGCCAGCCAGGCGATAGTTTCGGCCACGTCGATCGGCTGCCCGCCCTGGGACAGCGAATTCATGCGCCGCCCAGCCTCACGGATCATCAGCGGGATCTTGGCGGTCATCTGGGTTTCGATAAACCCCGGCGCCACCGCATTCACCGTCACTTGCTGTGCCGATGCACGCGGTGCCAGGCCCTGCACCAGGCCGATCACACCGGCCTTTGAGGTGGCGTAATTGCTTTGTCCGAGGTTGCCGGCGATGCCGGAAATCGACGAGACACAGACAATTCGTCCTCCAGGATTCAGGCCTTGGCTATCCAATAACGCATTGCTGAGCTGCAAAGGCGCTTCGAGGTTCACCGCCAGTACGCTGCGCCACGCGGCCTCGGTCATTTTGGCGATGGTTTTGTCACGGGTGATCCCGGCGTTGTGCACCACCACGTCAAAGGCGCCGTAGTGGCTGACATGGGCCTGTAGCAGTGCGGCTGCGTCCGTCGCGGTGATGTCCAGGGGCAGCGCCGAACCGCCGACGCTGTCCGCCGCCTGTTGCAACGCCGCCTGGGCCTGGGGCACATCCACGCACACTACGTGCGCGCCGTCCCGCGCTAATACCTGGGCAATCGCCAGGCCGATGCCACGGGAGGCGCCGGTGACCAGGGCACGACGTCCGGCGAAGGGTTTGTCCCAATTGACCGTGACTGGGCCGTCCACGGTTTTTTCCAGGCGCACCACCTGCCCCGACACATAGGCCGAACGGCGCGACAGGAAGAAACGCAAGCTGCTGTCCAGCGCGTCTTCAGCTCCCGGCGCCACGTAGATCAACTGCACAGTGATCGCCCGACGCAGCTCCTTGGCCAGCGAGCGCACCAAGCCTTCAAGGGCGCGTTGGGCGATGGCCTGGGGTAAATCCTGGCAATGTTCCGGCGCGGTGCCGAGCACCACCACGCGGCCGTGGTGGCCAAGGCGCTTGGCGTTGGCGTGGAAGAACACATACAGCTCGTCCAACTGTTGCAGGTCGGCCACGGCGCTGGCGTCAAATACGGCGCCCTGCACTTTCACCGTAGACGGCGCCTTGAGCGTGGCCGGGATGGCACTGACGGTGTCCGTTGCCGCGAAGATCCGCTGCACCTCGTCGGCCAGGCGCCCTGCCCCGGCGACGATCACCGGGTTGACCAAGCCCTGCTGGCCGCGGCGGTAGCGTTGCAATGGCAAGGGTTGCGGCAAGCCGATGGCCTGGGCCAGGCGACGGCCCCAGGCGGAATTGACGAAAGAAAGGTAGCTGTCGCTCATAGAGGGTTCCACTCAATCCTGCCGAGTAAACCGCCCCTTGTAGGAGCCGGCTTGCCGGCGATGGCGGTGCATCAGTCACAGAGGTGTTTGCTGACAGATCGCTATCGCCGGCAAGCCGGCTCCTACAGGGGGTGGGGTTGAGTTAGTTCACCGAGGCGTTTTCGCTTTGGCTGGTGCGACGTTTCGCCGTCGGTTCCAGCGCTTGCTTGCGCTGCTGCAACGCCTCCAGCAAGCCGAAGTCCTGCGGAAAGTCATCTACCTGGATGCCGTGGTCGGCGTATTCCACATAACGGCCGAGCAAGGTGTCCTCGTCATCGCTGATCAAGTCCAGCGCGCGCGCCTTGACACGCCAGGCGGTGAAGGCTGTGGCGGAGATCGGCATGGGTTCGATCACGCCTTGCTTGACCGCGGGCTTGAGCCGGGCATCGATCAGCTCGACCTGCGGCAGCAGGCGGAAACCCAGTTCGCCGTAGGCCAATTTGTCGATTTCCGGACGTGGGATATAGGAATTGGCCAGCAAGCGGTCGCGGGTTTCGCCCGGTGTCTGCACCACCTCGGCCACTTGGGCCAGCAGACGATCCGAGGGTTTGCGCAGTGGGATACCGAACGGGAACGTCAGGCCACGCAACACCGCTGCGGCAGGTTTCGACGGGTAGTTATCGAGCACTTCCGCCAGCGCTTCGTGGGCCCGCAGCAACGCGTCCTGGGCCGCCCAGTGCACCAGTGGCAGATCCGCCTGGGGCCGGCCATCGTCCTCAAAACGCTTGAGCACGCAGGACAGGATGTACAGCTGCGACAGAATATCGCCCAAACGCCCGGTGATACTTTCCTTGCGCTTGAGGGCACCGCCCAGCACGCCCATGGAAATGTCCGAAATCAGCGCAAGCACCACTGACAGTCGATTGGCCTGGCGGTAGTAGGACGCCAGCGCCGGGTCGGTCTTGGCCGGGGTAGAAATCAACCGGCCTCCTGTCAGGGAATGCACCGCAGCACGGACGGTATTGGCCAACACAAAGCTCACGTGGCCGAACATGGCGCTGTCGAAGGCTTCCAGCGCTTGACGTTTGTCCGGATTGCGCGCCGCTTCCATCTCACGGAATACATAGGGATGGCAGCGGATCAGGCCCTGACCAAAGATGATCAGGCAGCGCGTCATGATGTTCGCGCCTTCCACCGTAATGGCAATGGGGCTTTGCTGGTAGGCACGGGCCAGGAAGTTGTTGGGGCCCATGCAGATGCCCTTGCCGGCCACGATATCCATGCCGTCATTGACGATGATCCGCGCACGCTCGGTGACGTGGTACTTGGCAATCGCCGAGATCACCGACGGTTTCTCACCCGCGTCCAGAGACGCCACCGACACCTTGCGCACCGCATCGCAGGCATACAGATGTCCAGCCATGCGCGCCAAGGGCGCCTGCACACCTTCGAATTTGCCGATGGGCAGGCCGAACTGTTTGCGCATCGCGGCATAGGCGGTGGTGCCACGCACCGCCACCTTGCCCAGGCCGACGTTGGCCGACGGCAGGGAAATAGCCCGGCCGGCTGCCAGGCATTCCATCAACATGCGCCAGCCGTTGCCGACTTGTTCGCGGCCGCCAATCACCCATTCCAGTGGGATGAATACATCCTTGCCGGTGGTAGGACCGTTCTGGAAAACGGCATTGAGTGGCCAATGGCGGCGACCGCTGTTTACCCCCGGATGGGACGTCGGGATCAACGCACAGGTGATCCCCAGCGAGCCGGGCTGGCCAAGTAAGCCATCCGGGTCTTCGGCGCGAAACGCCAGGCCGAGCACCGTGGCAATCGGGCCCAGGGTGATGTAGCGCTTGTCCCAGGTCACCCGGAAACCCAGGACTTCCTGGCCTTCATGCTGGCCTTTGCAGACAATGCCCAGGTCAGGAATCGCCCCGGCATCGGACCCCGCATACGGGCTGGTCAGGGCAAAGCACGGGATGTCTTCACCCCGCGCCAAGCGCGGCAGGTAGTAATTGCGCTGGGCATCGGTGCCGTAATGCAACAGCAGCTCGGCCGGGCCTAGGGAGTTAGGCACCATCACCGAAATGGCGGCCGCCGAGCAACGCGTCGACAGCTTCATCACCACCTGCGAGTGCGCGTAGTGGGAGAAGCCTTTGCCGCCGTATTGCTTGGGAATGATCATGCCGAGGAACCCGGCATCCTTGGTGTACTGCCAGCCTTCGGGCGACATGTCCTGCCAGACCTGGGTGGTTTCCCAGTCGTTGGCGATATCGCACAGGGTTTCGACTTCGTTGTCGAGGAAGGCTTGCTCTTCAGCGCTCAGGCTGGCCGGTGCGGCTTGCAGCAGGCGCTGCCAGTTGGGCTTGCCGCTGAACAGCTCGGCATCCCACCACACGGTGCCGGACTCGATGGCGGCGCGCTCAGTGTCCGACATTGCCGGCATGATCGTACGAAACAAGCCCAAGGCCTTGCTGGTCAGCAAGGTACGGCGCAGGGGTTTGATCGTCATCAGCAACGCGGGAGCGACCACCAGTACCGCCGCGACTGTGGCGCCTAAACCGGCCACCACGTTGAACAGGTAACCCGCCGCCAGCCAGATCAGGCCTGCACCCAACCAATGAAGGGCAGCGGCTTGTCGATACGCCAGGGCAATCGCAGCTGCGAAACCCACCAATAACCAGATAATCATGGGGATACCTCAATTCGATTCAGGGCACGACCATTACGCTGGCCGCTCGATGTGAGCTGCGGCGTAAAGCCACACTACAAACTCGGAACGCTAAATTCAAATTTTGTTTTGAAATTTTTATTTAATGCTTGGGCGAAAAAAGAGTGGCTGAACACGTCAGCCGGGTCTGTCACTACGCTGGAAACTACCCATGAAATGAGGATGAATGCCTGGACGAAGGCACCAAGATGCGCTTGATGCCTCCCTGCCATCACTCTCCACAACGCATCAGAACGCGTAAGTGGCCGATACGCTGACCACATCACCCGACGACTCCGCCTTGCCATCGAGGCTTGCACCGCCCAGGCGATCAACGTTTTGAGTCTTGAGCTTGACCTCTTGCACGAACTGATGGGAATAGGCCAGGTCGACACTCAGCCCCTTGATTGCTTTCACGTCATAGCCAGCCCCCAACGACAGGAATGTACGGTCGCCATCCGGGATCCGCGGGTCGCGGGTCGAATTGCGTGTCGGCGTCTGATCAAGCGCGACACCCGCTCGCAGGGTCAGCTCGTCGGTCAAGCGATAGTCACCACCGAGGGAGTACATCCAGGTGTCCTTATAGTTATACGGGATAGACACAATCGTGTTGCCACCGGACTTGAGCGTCAGGTCTTTGAATGAGGACCACTGCGTCCAGGTCACGCTGGCTCCCAAGGTGAAACGATCGTTGAACTGGTGTACCCAGTCCAGACCCGCTGTGGCAGGAATATCCAGTTGGACACTGGCGTGCGCGCCGTCCGGCATGAGCTCCAACCCTGGATAAGCGGTGTTCACCAATGTACCGCTGCCGCCAAATGGGCTCGGCTGTGTCATCAGGTTGTAGGAAAACTGATCGGCGTACATGTTGTATTTGCCGGTCATCTTGTTCTTGATCTTAGCGTGGTAATTCAAGCCAAGCGTATCGCGCTCGGTAGGTTTCCAAACGACGCCGGTAAACCAGCCAGCCGAGATATTGTCAACTTTGACACGCATCAGCGCACTGCCGACATCCGACGGGAAATTGATCCCTCCCAGCACCGAATCGGACACTGCCGCGGCAGATAACAAGTCGACGTTCTGACTGACGAATCCCTTACTGTGCTGCACGATCACACCACCACCGATGGAGAATTGATCATTCACTTTGAAAGACAGGGACCCGGTCAAACCTACGGTTTCAATTTTGGTATCCACGGCAAAGTCGCGCAGTTTCGAGTCCTGGTCCCAAGTGGAACGCATACCCTGGGGCACCACCTGGCTCAAGCCGAATGCGAAGCGATCCCCCAGGGGCATGACCATGAAACCGGTCGGCAACCAGGCAGTAAACCCGCCTTGGCCGCCATCGTTGTTGTTGACCGTGGCCGCCGCAACATCGGGAAAACCATTGGCATCCAATGGCGTATTGGAAATGGGGTTGCCCGCATAATCAGAGGCATCGCCCTTGTACTTGATCTTGATGCGCGCGTAGTCGACGGTAAATTGCGCAACGTTGTGCTCCACAAACGCCATGGCCGCAGGGTTGTTGTATGCCGAGCTGGGGTCATTCTTGAACAGCGAACCACCGCCAAATGCCCGCCCCCAACCTGGCGCGCCGTAGGTCGGTGTCGAAAAACCACCGGCCTGCACCGGGGCGGTCGCCATTGCCCCGCCAATCAACGCCAGCCCCAACAAAACCTGCACATGTTGTTTCTTATTATTCATGCGGCACTCCTTATTGTTATCTCTCTGAGCCAGCCCTGCCGGTTCGTCTTTCGGCTTGCAATTCATGAACTGGCGCCCAGTCAAGGCGCCAGTTTTTCAACGGGTGATCAACCCTTCGTTCTTACGCGCGCCTCAAGGCACGATCGTCAACGCAGGGCTTGGGGTGACGCTCAGGCTCACCACGGTGCAACTGCCACTCAGGGTCTGGTTGGCAGCGGTCAGCACACCACCGCTGTAGCCCACGGTAATCGTCGAAGGGCCGCAATTGGAGGCTGGGTACAGAATCGAGCTGGCGATGGTATAGCCGACGTTTGTCACCGAACCGGCGGCAGGGCCGGTGGCAGTCAGGGTCCAAGGCAGACCGGTGATCTTGGGCAGCGCGCACAGGCCGCCACCGGTGACCGCGACGCCGGTGATCTTGGCAACGCCTGTCGCATCGACATTCCCGGTAAACGTGGCACCACAGTTAACGGTGGCCTGGAAGGACGAAGGCGACTTCACCGAGATGGTGCCTGGCGCAGTGAAGCTTGTGCTTACAGGACTGATGCTGTAGGCGTTCGCCATCGAAGCAGCACCCATGCAAACAGTCAAAGCAGTCAACGACACGAGGGTTTTCAAGCTTTTCATTGTTTTTCCTCACATGTTATGGCGAAGTCATTTCGCCAGGGGTAATGGCCATGAACGAGAGGTCACGGTGAAACTGCAGAACTTCCCTTTCCAGCCAAATTTCAATTCAATTACCGAAACACCATCTAACGCTTATTCAACAACTTTGAAGTTCGGCGGCATCTTGATCGACACCGTCTTGATCTTGCAGTCTTCGCCGATCGGGACATTGGCGGCTTCCAACTTGCCGGTGGCGTTATCCCAGGTACCGTCGGCGGTCGAGGGGCCGCACTTGCCGCCGAGGCCGAATGCATGCACATCGACGCTGATCTTCGACATGGAGCCGCTCTTGGTGTCTTTGGCTACTAAGATCCATGGCAAGTTGGTGGCTTCGACCCGGCTGCACTTGAGGCCACCGTCGAATTCAACTTTGTCGACGTTCACTGATGAACCATCGGCGGCGACCTTGCCGGCCACCTTGATGGTGCAGTCGGCACTGATCAGCGCGCCTTTGGAAAAGCTGATGGGCCCCTGGGCGGTAAACGCACTGCCGGCGGGTTCGATGCGCGCTGCCTGGGCCTGGTGATAGGCGATCAGGCCCAGCGCAGCCAATACGATATGTGTGGTGAATTTGGCAGGTGCTTGCATGGTGTACGTCCTTCCCTTTAATTATTTTTGTTCGGGTCAAACAACTTTCTGGCAACCGATCTGGAAAATCCCGGGCGATAGAGGCCTGCGCGGCACGCAGGCCCCGAGTACGCAAACAATGTGTTACATGAACTTAAAACGGTTTGGCGCTGTTGCTGTACTTCTCCAGGTACTTCAACCGTTGTGAAGGTTGAAGATTTGTAAGAGTGATATCCCCGGCATAATGATTCAGTACACGATGGTCCATGCGGCGGCGCCACAAGTACGGCACATACGCCCAGACAATCATGCTCGCGTAGCCATAGGGCAGTTGCGGCGATTCATCAAAGTGGCGCAACGACTGGTAACTACGGGTCGGATTGGCATGGTGATCAGAGTGCCGTTGAAGTTGGAACAGGAAGATATTGGTAACAATACGGTTGCTGTTCCATGAATGCCGTGGCGAGCAGCGCTCATAACGACCATTGGGCAACTTCTGGCGTTTAAGTCCGTAGTGTTCGACATAGTTCACTACTTCCAACAGCGAGAAACCGTAGATGCCTTGGATGATCAGGAACGGCACAACCGCCCATCCAAGCCAGGCGATCATCGCCCCCCACAACACCACGCTGTACATCCAGGCGCTCAGCACACCGTTTTGCCAGTGCCAGGCAGGTAGATCGAGCTTGCGCAGACGTTCGCGCTCCAGGTTCCAGGCCGAGCGGGCACTGAACCAGACCGAGCGTGGCAGGAACGCCCAGAAACTCTCCCCCAGCCGCGAACTGGCAGGATCTTCTGGCGTGGCAACACGTACGTGATGGCCACGGTTATGTTCGGTGTAGAAGTGCCCGTAGAAGGTCGGGGCCAGGGTGACCTTGGCCAAGAACACTTCCAGCGCATTGGGTTTATGCCCCAGCTCATGGGCCGTGTTGATCGCGATGCCAGTTGCGGCACCGGTCGACATGGCCATGCCCAGGTAAGTGAACCAACTCACTTCGCCATGCAGTTGAGTGCGTGCAGTGATGTAGCTGGCGGTATGGGACAACCAACTCGACGGTTCCAGGTTCGCGGTGGCCTGCAACAGCCCACCCTGGATGATCCAGTCGATACCGCCAGCGGCGAGCCAACCCGTAATCAGTACCGACGAGATGACAAACAGCACGCCGGTGTAGACGATCCAGCGGTAGTAACTTTGGGATTCAAGGTGGCTGACGGCTGATTCGGGCGGGTTGCTCACGTCTTCACCGAGCAGGCCGTCAATCAGGGGGATCAGGCCGAAGATCACCAATACACCGACCCACCAGAGTTGCTGGATACCGGTGGTAATAGCCAGTGCGCCAGACAACAAAGGGGTGGCCAGGGGCATGATGCCCAACCACCACAGGTGACGCTTGCCGTCGGTCCATACGCTTGGAGCTGCCAGTGGCTGATTCATGGCAGCCACCGATGCTGGGAAGCGGAAAACAGGTTCAGGGAGCGTTGACTGCTCCAGGAAATCAACCATGCGATAAAAGACGTTTTTTTCATTTTTATTCGCTCTTAGGCATTTCAAAAATCATTTCAAAATAAACATTGAAATATTTTTTTAAAGAAATAGCGCGGAATCGTTAGGTCGTCAACTACTTTTTCGAGGCCTTTTCTACGTGACTGGGCAGTCTCTTTTTCAGCCGCCTGGTCAGGTCTCTAGGGCAAGCATTTCGAACGGTACAACCCGCAGTGGACGACACGGTTATTTGCTTGCCAACGCAAACGGCGGATGCAGGATCGCAGCGGTTGGCGCTGGCCGCGCACGCTTGGCCAACTGTTGCACCGCCTCCACCACCCGCGCGGTGGCGGTGATCGGCAACATGTGCCCACGTCCCTCCACCACCTGCAGCTTCAGGCCTGGGACCTTGTCGGCCAGGGCCTGGCCGTGTTTGCGAAAGTCCAGGACCTTGTCCTGCGCGCCATAGATCAGGCTGATGGGCAACGTTAATTGCGGGTAGCGCTTGACCATGTCCGGCAGGGCGTCATTGACCAGGGAGATCTCGCTGGACGCGGCATAGAAGTTGTCGGGGCGCATGCCCAGCAGGCCACCTCCACGGGTGGCGAAATCGTCAGGGGCATTGTCTGGTGCGAACACCCCCTTGACCACCGCACGGCGCGTCAACAGGCCAATGGGCACCGTGAGGGTGTGAGACACCCAGCGCCGCAGCCAAGCCGGTCGCACCGCCAGTGACCAGAACACCACGGGCAACGTGGGTTGTGGATGGGTCAGTGGCGCCACCAATACCAACCCCGACACCGCATGGGGATGGTCGAGGGCCAGCGCCAGGGAAATCGCACCGCCCAGGGAATGCCCCAGCACCATGGGTTTATCCAGGCCGAGCGTATTGATAAAGGCCGCCACCTGACGCGCCTGGGCCGGCAGGTCCGCAGCGGTGCCTTTGTGGCGCGTGGAATATCCTGACCCAGGACGGTCAAGCGTGATGACACGGAAGTGTTCACGCAACTGCCCGGACAGTGCATACGTCAGGTTGCGACTGCTGCCCATCAACCCGTGAATCATCACCAGCGGTGGGCCCTTACCCTCTTCGTAGTAATGAAAGCGCTCGCCATCCACCTCCAGAAAGCGCCCGTTGCTCGGAACGGCGGCTTCAATGCGCCGTTTCATCCACGCGCTGAATCCCCATAAAACGGCGCTCGCGCCTATCAACACAGCCGCAGCGATAACCCATTCAACAGCCATAGCTCGGTCCTCTGCATCCCTGCTGCTGTCGACCCGACCGGAATTGATCAAGGCCTCAGCTATCGCCCATACCCTGGGCCTGAACATCGTGCTTGTCCGTCGGACAAATCACACATGAGGAGCCTGGGACTAGCGTAGGCGATATTTTCAGGTAGATTATTTAAAATCTTTTTTAAAATAAGTAATTCAATTTTTCTTTGCAATGGTGTTCTATCTAAAAGACACAACAAGAAAAGGAGCACACCCGATGCCCATGAAGGAATGCTTATGAATACCCAGAGCGACTCAATCGACATCGCGATCATTGGCTCCGGCTTTGCCGGGCTGTGCATGGCGATCAAGCTCAAGGAGGCCGGGTTCACCGACTTCTTTATCGCCGAACAGGCCGACACCCTCGGCGGCACCTGGCGTGACAACCACTACCCAGGCTGCGCCTGCGATGTGCAGTCCCATGTGTATTCGTTTTCCTTCGCGCCGAACCCGAACTGGACGCGGCAGTTCGCGCCACAAGCGGAGATCCGCGCTTATCTGGAGCAATGCGCCACGCGTTTCGAGCTGGCGCCCTACTTGCGTTTCGGCATGGGCCTTGAACGGGCAGTTTTCGATGAGCAACAACAGCGCTGGCAATTGCGCTTCAGCGATGGTCGCCAGGTCAGTGCACGGGTGCTGGTCTCGGGTATGGGCGGCCTGTCGCGGCCGGCGCTGCCGGATATTCCAGGGCTCGACAGCTTCAAGGGCAAGCGCTTTCACTCACAGCAGTGGGACCACGCGTACTCCTTGAAGGGTAAACGCGTGGCGGTGATCGGCACGGGCGCCAGCGCCATTCAATTCGTGCCGCAGATAGCGCCGCACGTGGCTCACCTGGACCTGTTCCAGCGCACGCCACCGTGGATCATGCCCAAGCCCGACCGGGCCATTTCGCCTTTGGAACGCTGGTTGTTCAAACACCTGCCTTTCACCCAACGCCTGGTGCGCAGCGCCTTTTATTGGGCGCTGGAGGGCCGCGTGGTCGGCTTTGCCCTGCACCCACGGCTGATGAAGATGGTGCAGAAAATCGCCCTGCGCCACCTGCGCAAACAAGTGGCGCGCCCTTCCCTGCGCAAGACCCTGACCCCGGACTACACCATCGGCTGCAAGCGCGTGCTGATCTCCAATGACTACTACCCTGCGCTGTCACGCAGCAATGTCGAGGTGGTCACCGACAATGTATTGCGCATCGAAGCCGACGGTGTGATCACCGCCGACGGTATCAAGCACCCGGCCGACTGCCTGATCTTCGGCACCGGCTTCCAGGCCACCGATCCCCTGCCCCGCGACTGCATCATCGGGCACGGCGGCGTGGACCTGATGGACACCTGGCAAGACGGTGCCCATGCCTACAAGGGCACTACGGTGCCCGGTTATCCCAACCTGTTCCTGATCGTCGGGCCCAACACTGGCCTGGGGCACAACTCGATGATCCTGATGATCGAAGCACAGGTGACCTACATCCTCGACGCGCTTGAGCAAATGCAGCGGCATCGCATCGCCAGCGTGGATGTCAAACCCAGCGTGGAAAGCGCCTACAACCAACAGCTGCAGGCCCAGCTCAAGCGCACCATCTGGAACACCGGAGGATGCCAAAGCTGGTACCTGGACCCACGCACGGGCAAGAACACCACGTTATGGCCGGGCTCGACCTGGCGCTTCAAACGCGTCACCCGCCAGTTTGCGCTCAAGGACTATGTGACCAGTCTGATGCCGGTCAATGCGCCCAACCGGCCTTTACCTACGCCCCATTCCACTGCCGAAGGGAGCTTGTCATGAAGTCATTCAACGGCCGTGTCGCGGCCATTACCGGCGCTGCATCCGGCATGGGTCGCGCCTTGGCAATGGCCCTGGCGCGGGAGGGTTGCCACCTGGCGTTGGCGGACAAAAACAGCCAGGGGCTGGAACAGACGTTGGCATTGATCAAGGCCTCAACCCTGGCACCGGTGTTGATCACTACGCAGGTGCTGGATGTGTCCGATCGCACGGCCATGGAGGACTGGGCTGCACGCTGCGCAGCCGATCACGGCCAGGTCAACCTGGTCTTCAACAATGCCGGGGTGGCCCTGTCGAGCACGGTGGAGGGCGTGGACTACGCCGACCTGGAATGGATCGTCGGCATCAACTTCTGGGGGGTGGTCCACGGCACCAAGGCGTTTCTGCCGTACCTCAAAGCCTCAGGCGACGGCCATATCGTCAACACCTCCAGCGTGTTCGGCCTGTTTGCCCAACCGGGCATGAGCGGCTACAACGCCACCAAGTTTGCCGTGCGCGGCTTTACCGAATCCCTGCGCCAGGAACTGGATATGCAGGGTTGCGGCGTGTCAGCCACCTGCGTGCACCCCGGCGGCATTCGCACCGATATCTGTCGCAGCAGCCGTATCGACGCCAACATGACAGGGTTCCTGATCCACAGCGAACAACAGGCCCGCGCCGACTTCGAAAAGCTGTTCATCACCGACGCCGACCAGGCTGCCAAAGTGATCCTGCACGGCGTACGCAAGAACAAGCGCCGCGTGCTAATCGGCCGCGACGCGTATTTCCTCGACCTGCTCGCCCGCTGCCTGCCGGCGGCCTATCAAGCGCTGGTGGTGTTCGCCAGCAAACGCATGGCGCCCAAGCCACGCACGCCGGTGTTTGAAACCAACGACGAGCCCCGTCTCTGAACAGGAGCACGCATTATGTTGCCGATCCGCCGTGACATCCGTTTCGCCCTGCCCGCCGAGCACATCAAGGACTGGCATGAACAGGGTCCGTTCATCACGCACTTCTTCAATGCGCTGTCGCTCCTATTTCCCCAGGGCGAACTGTTTTTCATGGACAGCGTGCGTCACTACCGCCAGCGTATTGATGACCCTGAGCTAAAAAAAGAGGTCCAGGGGTTTATCGGCCAGGAAGCCATGCACAGCCGCGAACACGTGGCCTACAACGACTTGCTGCAAGCGGCCGGGTTGCCGGCGCATACCTTGGACCGCCGATTGAAGTTCATCCTCGATTGGCAGAAAAAACACATGCCGGCGTCTTTCAACCTGGCCGTGACCATTGCCTTGGAACACTACACCGCGATGCTGGCCGAAATCCTGCTGAGCGATCCGTCTCGCTTCGGTGACTCACTCAAGGGCTACCAACAGATGTGGTACTGGCATGCCCTGGAGGAAACCGAACACAAAGCAGTGGCCTTCGATGTCTGGAACACCGTAATCAAGCCCGGACCCATGCGCTATTTGCTGCGTACCGGGACCATGCTCACCACCACGGTGTTGTTCTGGCTGGTGGTGTTCGATTTTCACCTGCGCCTGCTGATCGCTGACCGCAAGTCTGGCGGGCATCTGAAAGGCTTCTGGCGCATGCTGAAATTTCTGTATGGCCCCAGGGGCGTGTTCCCACGGATGCTGGTGCCGTGGCTGCATTACTTTAAACCCGGCTTTCACCCCTGGGATCACGACAACCGTGCGCGCCTGGCCGGGATTGACGCCCTGGTCGAGGAGATCGAGCAGACCCAACGCGTGTATTAGGCTCGCGCCAAGGCAGCGCGCTCACGCACAAAACCTTCCAACTGATCGCCCGGCAGTGCCTTGCTGAAATACCAGCCCTGAATGATCAACTCGGCGCCGGTGTTCAGGAAGGCCAACTGCTCGGCGGTCTCCACGCCTTCCACCACCACGCCCAGGTTCAGCGCCTCACAGAAGCGCAACATGCCGGTCATGACCTGAGCGCCCTTGGGATCGTGCTGGGCCACCACGAAACTACGATCGATCTTGATGAAATCCACCGGAAACTGATGCAGGTAACTCAAGGCCGAAAACCCGGTACCGAAGTCATCGATATAGACCTTGGCGCCGATGGCTTGCAGCTTCTGGATAGTCTGGCGCGTGGCTTGGATATCGCTGACCAGCGCGTCTTCGGTGATTTCCACCGAGACTTGCCCGTGGGCCTGGGCCAGGATTTCTACGAGGCGCTCACCGTAGGCGGCGTCGGTCAAGGTCGCGCTGGAAATATTGATGGTCATCGGCAAGGCAAAGCCGAGCTTCTGCCACTTCTGGTATTGGCGCACCGCCTGGGACGCGACCCACACATCCACGTCCGGCATCAACCGCGCCTGGGCCAGCCACTGCAGGAACTCCCAGGGCGAATGCACCTTGCCTTGGGCATCGCGGGCACGCATCAGCGCCTCACAACCGGTGCACAGGCCGGTACGGGTCGAGACCTGTGGCTGGAATTCGAGGTAGAACTCGTAGTCGCTGATTTGCTGGATGCGGCTCAGTTCATTGGCCTGGCGCGCCAGGGCCTTGTGAGACGCAAGCACGGGGTCCAGCTCACGCAGCCGGCCCTTTTCTTCAAGACCTCGAAAGGTCATGTCCAGGGACTTGAGGTACACCGTGCCACCTTCAGTGGTCTGGCGATGGATCGCGTGCACATACGGCGCATACACCAACGTGCCGAGGCCCAGCAGCGTCAGCTGCAACGCCACTGCCGCGAGGTCGCCGTGCGTGCTCAGGTAGGCATTGAGCAGCACAGGCGCCGTAAACGGAACGCTGACCACCGCCGGCGAGACCCAACCCATCTGCACCACCGTCAACGCCACCATGGCGTTCAACGCAGGCACAATCAGAAAGGGAATGAACAAGCGCGGATTGAGGATGATCGGCAAACCGAACAACAGCACCTCACTGACGTTGAACAGCGACAGTGGCAGACTTGCCACCGCCAACAAGCGCATGGACTGGCTCTTGGAGAACAGCAAGATCGCCAGCAACAGGCATAGCGCTCCGCCCGAACCGCCGATAAACGCAAAGCTGCCCAGCAGGCCGCTGTTCAACAGGTATTTGAGCGGCTCGCCCGCCGCCGCCGCGGCATTGTTCAGCACCACCGCCTGGTCCAGCACATCGAACAGCGGCTGCATGGCATAGACACCGTGGATGCCGAAGAACCACAGCAGCGAATTCATCAGGGTCACAAACAGGCCGCTACCGTAAGGCGATTGCAAGGCATCAAGTACTTGTGGTCCCTGCAACTGCGCCACATAAGGCACCTGCAACAACACGGACAGCACCATCACCAACGCCAGCGCGGTGATCGCGCCAGGCACCACCATATTGATCGTGCCCCGCAGGTTGTGCCCTACCAAGTCCTCATTGACCAACCGAGTCCAGCGATAACGGTGCAGCCAGGCGATTGCCGGCACATTCAACAGCGGCGAGGCAATCGCGATAAACAGGACGAAGGTGGCTGAAGCCCGGGGGTATTCACGCAGGATAAACGTCGCCACCACCACATGGGCCAGGCACAAGAACGCTACCGGCAGTTGTGGCAGACGATGCTGGATTGCCAGCATGTAACCGATGGACGCAGCGACCAGCAGCGGGATCACGGAGCTGATCTGGTTATGCAAGCCAGCGAGGAACGCCACCACTTGCGCATCGAAACCCAGCACCCGCGCGCATTCAGACAGGATCAGGAAGCTTGCCGACACCAACAGGCATGGCAGGATCCACAACAAACCTTCGCGAATCGCTCGAAGAGACTCAGTGCTGGCCAAGGCAGCCAGACGTTGGGTGAAGAAAAGCTTGAACAGCGTTTGCGCCATGACCCATCCCTCTGCCCATCGCCCTCTGTCCCTGGAAGGCAGGGCCGGAAATACGGGGTTAACGCTACACGTCCTGGCACGATGAGCGAAAGCCTTTTGCCATTCATGCAGGTGTTTTTTCCGTAATGGATGACAGGCAATTCTTTAGATTCTCTAAATAATTGAATTTTCTTACGTGGACCACTGACCAAATCTGCTGCGGCGCGGATAGCCTACCTGTTATTGTTTTTACTCAACCTCATACTTGCAATGACCCACCGCCGGCTAGGCAAACGCGCCAGCCATATCCAAAGCCCGGCCATCGAATGGAGTAAGTCCTTGTCACCACCCGGCGATAACCACCAGTTGGCATTGAACAGGTTCGTCAACGAACACCCCGATGTCGCTGCAGAACTCGACACCCTGAACCCGCTCGCCGCACAAGCCAAGGGCGAAACCCTGGCGCAGTACCGCGCCGAACGGCTGCACGAGGCCTTCGAAGCAGAGGCCGAACGCCAGGGCCTGTTTGCCTGGGAGTTGACCCTGAAACTGACCGCCGAGTCGCCCGAAGCCTTTGAAACCCAACGCCTTGAAGTACACAAGGAAGTGGCACAGATGGCGGGGTTGAGCTGGGACGAGTACTGTCGGATGCATGATTTGGCCGGTTGACGCACTAGCCCATGAACCATAAGCACCGACGGGCTGCCAACCCCTCGCACAGCTCGGCAACATCGACGGTTCGCTGCTCAGGGTCCATGGCCAGTGCTGAACATAACAAGGGCCAGTACTGCCTGGGCAGTTGCCTGGGCCGCGGCAATCGTTGATTACGTTGACGCTCTACGGGCCGCCGTCCCTCTGCCATTTCGTAGAGCACTCGGGCCGCCCCATACAAGTCGGCGCTCGCCGACGGCAACCCGCCTGCCATCAGCTCCGGCGCTGCATAGGCGGGAGTCCAGGCATTCAGCCGGTTGCGGCTCAAACCTGGTAATCCAGCCTCCGCCTGGGCTTGCGCGTGACCCAAGCCAAAATCGAACAGACGTACCCCCTGCTCCCCGACCATGATATTCGCCGGTTTCACATCGCCATGCAGGACACCTTGCCGATGGGTGTAGGCCAGTGCATCCAGCAGTTGCAGGGCCATGGGTTGTAACTCCTGCCACGGCAATCCCTGAGGACATTCCGGAAGCACTCGGTCGAGCGTCAGGCCGGGCATCAGTTCCATGGTGAAGAACGCCACTTGGTGCGCCGTGTCTACCTCGAAAGAAAATGCACGTACCACATGGTCATGTCGCAGGCTTCGGGTCAGGGCGAATTCGCTGTAGAGCAGCACATGCGCGTCAGTGGACGCGGATAGGGTCTCGCTTAACAATTTCAGCGCCACGCGACAGTCTGGCTCGCCGAACGCTTCATGCAGCAAGTCCCGCGCGCGATAAACCACACCCATTCCCCCGGCACCGAGGATTCGCTCAAGCTGATAGCGCCCGGCCAGCACTTTCGGCGGGCCTGCCGCCGCGCTCATGGCCGGACCACCACGGCGGTCAGATCATCCCGTGCCGGCCCCAGCAGCACACTGCTGAACAACCGATCCACCACGTGCCGTGGCGTGCTCGCGCTCATGGCATTCCCCAATTCCCGGTGACTGAGCCCCTGGTACAGACCGTCGCTGCACAACAAAAACACGTCACCGGGCTGGGAACGCAGTTCCAGTATCTCAAGGCTCAATGGCTGCCTGGCACCCACCGCGCGGGTCAAGGCTCTTGCGCCAGGATGAGCCTGGGCGAGTTCCGGGCTCAACTGTTGCGTGTCTATCAGTTGCTGCTGCAAGGAGTGGTCCCGCGACAGTTGATACAGCCGCTGCCCTCGCCACAGGTAGCATCGGCTATCCCCGGCCCAGATACAGGCGGCGCGATCATGTGCCAATAACAGCACCACCACGGTACTGCCCATGATGCCCGCCACGCCATCGGCGGGTTGTAACTGGCTGTCGAGACCCCGTAGGCACCGTCGAACGGCCTCGATCCGTTGGTCGAAATCGCCTTGGCCTGGCAGTGCAGCAAGGCTGCGAACCACCCGTTGGCTGGCTACATTTCCGGCATGATGCCCGCCCATACCATCCGCCACCGCCCAACAACCCCGTTGCGGGCAATCGAGGAAGGCATCCTCGTTGCGTGCACGGCTCTTGCCTTGCGCCGTGCGCCCGGCACTCAGCCATGACTGCGCACCGCTCACAATTGCTCCGGCAGGCGGAAGGTGCGCCACGTCGCCATATGGAATGGGCTTGGGTCGCGTTGACTGGTGAGCAGGTAATTGGCCCGCAGGCCAGCTAGGTCAGCCTTGAGAACCTGCGCATCCCTGCCGCTCGCGGGCTCGCTTTGCATCAGGTCGAAAAACCGGAACATCGACCAGGCGCCACGGTCTTTCTCAATGCCCAATGGCCGCTCGGCACCGCGCTCCAGCACCAGGCTGCTGCGACCATTCTCCGCTTCACTCGGCCAATGGAACGCCATCGACACGATCGGGCCGTGGCGGTATTCCAACTGCTGATCACCCACCCGCAGCGTCGCCCGGCTGACGGCCTGGTCCAGGCTGTAGGGCGCCAGCGTGAACCGTACGGCCCAATCTCCCTGTTCCTCGGTAAAAAAACCTTGGCGAATGATCTGGGCCTTGGTCAGCTGTTCCAGTAACAGGCGCGACATCGGCAGGCTGCGCCCTTCTATCCCCCGCAGGCGATAGCGGTTGCCCTCGACGGTGACGAACGGCCGCAGGTAGCTCTCAAAAAAGCGCGCCATAGCACCCCGAGGCTTGAAAAACGCCTGGAAGTCGCCTAGGGCAACGTCACTGCCCGCATGCGCATCGAATGGGTAACGACGCTGAATGGCTTTCGCATAGAAGCCATAGACTTCGTTTTGATAGTGCTGATTTACAAACCCGTAGGCGCCATCGAGCAGTTGGCGCCAGCTTTGGTCGGCAATGCCTTCGAACCACCCTTTGAGCGGCTGCGGAAAGCGAGCCGCCGTGTCACGCAAGTTGCCCAGCAGCGGCTGCTGTCCATCCATCCGTTGCCTGGCCATTTTGAACGCTGCCTGCTCCGGTGAGCTGTCCCGGCTCACTGTCGACAATTGCAATTGCAGCTCATCCAGCAAGCGCAATGCCTGCGTCAACTCGCCCCTTGGGTTCTGCTGTTCGTCGAGCAATTGATGCAAGGGCTCGAAACGGCGTTGCAAGGCACGCCGGGCATTATCAGGTAACACTGCTCGGGTCAGGTCCCTGGAAGTCACCGTGCCCAGCTCGCCGACTTGCTGGACTTCCGTTTCAAGTCGATCGGAAGCCGACACTAAGCGAGTGTTTTCGCGCACCTGCTGCAACAACTGCACCAAAGCCGATTGAGCCGATGTAAGGCTTGCAAGCTGTTCAGCGTCTTGTTGCAGGCTGCCACTTTCCCGCAGCTTGATCCGACCGAGAGCGTCGCTCCAGGCGTCGGCGTACTCACTGAAATAGCGCTGTTCCAGCGCCAGCATCAGCCTGCGTAGATCCATTACACTCAGGTCAGTACCCTCTCCAAGTACCCAATTGTCCTGAGCAATGGCATTGACCATCTGAGTACCCTGCTGTTCGAACAGCAGTAGGTATTTCTTGGTATAAAACCCCGGTATAGGCGGCTCGCCTCTGGTAAACGCCGGACCTTCGGCCAGGCGATAAGGCTCCAGGTTTCGCGCTTGCTCCCGCAGCGCCCTGTAGACCACCTCCATCAGTGACTCACCGCGTAATACCAAGCGAGCCTGGGCGACCAACTCTTCATTCAATGGCGCCTGAAACGGTTGTTCGAGGAGGCGTAAAAAGTGTTCATTCAAGCGCTTATTCGCCGAAGAGTCTCCCGACCACTGGCCAGACACATACTCTGCCAGCCAGCCCTTATCAAGCCGCCCACGCAGATTGAGCATCAGGTAGGCACGCAGGCTATCCAGCAAGTGTTCGCGGTCACCCAGGCTGCCTCGCACTCGCCCTTCGAGCAGGGTGGTCACGTATGGCAAAAACTGCTGCTGCAGGGCGTGTTCATAAGCTGCAGCCAGTGGCGGGCTACTCAGCGCCCCCTGATACAAGCCGGCCCGATCAATCCACCGTGCTTCGGCCTGCGGTGAAAACACTTGGGTTGCCGCCAGTCGACCGTCCAGCAGCGCCAGCAAAGCATGGCTCTCGTCCGCCCCTCGCGGCGGGGCGGGCTGGGTGCTGATCAGTCCCCGTAATTGCACTAGGCGCTGATGGTTGAACGCGTAACTGTGCGCCCACACTACCCCCACAGCCCCGATAACCACAGTCGCTGCCAGCGCCATCAATCCGTGGCGTCGGCGTATGCGCTGCCGTTCCGGATCAAGCAGCCCGGCCAGGTCGGCCTCGGCAAAAATCACGCGCTTAAACAGCCCCTGTACAAAATGGGGACGTACATCGACGGTCTTCGCACACGTCAGATAGAAACCTCGCAGAGCATTGATAGGCTGATAGCGATTGACAGAAAACGCCGCCTCGATAAACAGGCATAGACAGTCACCAATGCGTGCGACCTGCCGGGGAAAATCAAGCATGCGCCTTCGACGCTCGACATTTCGCTCGTGATGCAAGCGCGGAATCAACTCCCCACCCAGGCGTTGCAGCAAGCTCTCGAACACTGCTCTCACTTGGACGAGGTCGGTACCCAGATACCCTCCCAGGACCTGGTCTGCATCATCGCCCTGCTGAGCATCAAAAAACTCGGAAAACCCGGCCAACCGGTCAGACTGGGTCAACACCAAATACACTGGTACATCCACGTGCAGTGTTTGCTGGATATCCTGCAAGCGGGTACGCACATGGCGGGCATGACGTTCCAGGTCGTGCTCATTGCTGCTTGAAAGTGTGTCGACTGACAACGTGACGACTACGCCATTGAGTGGCCGCGACCTACGCCGCCGCTTGAGCATGTCGAGTAGGGTCGACCATCCCGCTTCATCCACTGAAGGGTCCGGCTGGCCCAGATAACGGCCCGCGGCCTCGACCAGTACGGCTTCTTCGGCAAAATACCACTCACACCAAGACGCGGCCCCCTGTGGCGCCGTTTCAGGGGAGTCCAGTGCAGACGGCAAGCCGCTGGCCGCCAGCAGGCTGGTCTTGCCGCTGCCTTGCTCGCCAATCAATAGATACCAGGGCAACTCGTCTCGCCAACGCTCGCTGCGCTCACCGTAGCGTCGTGAGGTTTTCAACGCCTGCAGCGCCTCCTTGAAGCGCTCCCGCACCTGTCGTATTTCATCGTTGATCAGTGCCTGCCGCTGATGACGCTCATGCTCTGCTGGCTGATTCAACCACACGGTACGACGCGCGCCCACCACGACCATCGCCAGCCCCCACAGCAATAGAAACCCGCTGATGGTCAGCAAACGGGACGTCGGACTTTGCCAGAAACGGTAGTCATCCACCGCCAGCAAGGGCCCGAAAAACCACACCAGCAGCGCACTGGACAGCACTAGGAGCAAGCTGTATACCCAACTTTTGCGCAGCACCGTACCCACTCCTTTGAAGAATGCGTTCATCCATTGCTCCCAGCGTTACGAGGGTGTCCGAGACAAGCCTGACACCAGAGGTTGAAGAGGTTGCAGCGCCGCCTCGCGCTCCTGGTTCAGCACCCAGGCAAACCCCGAATACATCACCAGTAAACAAGCCAGCACACAAATAACGACCCACATGACGGAGACAATCCGTATTCGTACCCGAGGAACTTTCCCTCTCTCGGGAGTGATGGATAGCGGCACCCGGTCACCTCGCACATGCCTGACCTGGCGGTAAACAGCATCTTGGATCGTTTCCAGTTGCCCCCTTCCCCGCTCCATGACGCGGTATTTGCCTTCGAATCCCAACGACAGGCACAGGTACATAAGCTCCAGCATGGCAATATGCTTGACGGGATCGCGGGACAATCGCTCCAGCAACTGGAAAAACTTTTCACCACCGAAGGTTTCGTTGTGAAAGCGGCTCAACAGGCTCTTCTTCGACCAATCGCTGCAACTGCCCCAAGGCGTGGTGACTACCGCCTCGTCGATGACACTGCACAGCACATAACGCGCCGACATCACCTGGCTGCTCTCTGCCCCCAAGTGCAAGGCATGGGCCTCAAATGCGCTGATGGACGATGAGAGCTGGTCATTGAGCGCTTGCAAGCTTTCCCGAGCGGGGCTGGCCTTGAGCTGGGCAATCTGCGACAAGAGCTCCCAGCCCGCTGCCAACAGCATGTTGGAGCCCATTTTGAAACGCTGCCCCGGGAGGTTGGCGGCGTAGATCATCCGATCTTCCAACTGCGCGAAGCGTGGCGGCGATGGGAAGTCTGTAACGGGTCCCAGCGCCGGCCCGAGCCCATCACGGTCAAGTAGTACGGTTTTTTCATCCTGCGGGTATTCACTGCCCTTCGTCATGGTATTCAGTTCCTGATAGCCCAGAAGTTGAGTTCTAGCTCCGCGAATTCGCCGCTCGCGTGGAAGGCAAAACCACCCGACTGCTCCAACTGCGCGATATCACGAGGACTGAGTTCGAGCATGAAATAGGTCTTGGCGGCGTGATACGGAATCTGCCGCGGCGCGACCGGCAGCGGCTGGACCTTGATACCGGCCAGGTGCAGGTTCACCAGCTCGCGGATGCGTTCTACGGGGCCGATCTTGAGATGCGCCGGCAAACGATGGCGAAGCTCTTCCGAATCACATTGGGCGGTGGCGGCCAAAATGAAGGTGGCGGTGCCGAGCAACTTGAGATCACTGACCGGGCAAACCAGCACCCCGTATTGCCGCTTTTGCAACGCCAACTCGATGGCATGTTGTTCCAGCACCGACGACAATACAGCGCGAAGCCCCTCCATCAGCCCACGAAAGCTCGCCCCCTGATCGCCATGCCGGTAGTGCACGGCAAGTTGTGCGCGCTTGTTGTCGTTGGCGAACGTCGACAGTTCGCCGAGGATCGAGAGCAACTCCCGATACAGCAGCTCCGGACGCACTTGAGCCTGCACCAGGTAGTGACGCAGGACCAACTCGGCACGATTGATCAGTTGCAGCATCAGAAAGTCGCCGACCTGTGCTCCTGTCGAGGCACCACTCCCCTGGATTCGCGTTGCAATCGCATCGCCACGCGTCGCCAGCAGACTGATCACCTCCTTGATGCATGACGGCACATATCCGGCGCTCTGGAGATAGATGAACGTCGGCACAAAGTCCGCATCCAGGCTTACGCCATCCTCGCGAGTCGAATCTTGCACTTGGGCGACCTGGAGCTTCACGTAGAACGCATCACTGGGCCCATCGCCCAGCATCAGCCGAAAGTCCGGGTGTGCACAGTTGATCTGGCAACGAGAATCAACGCCGGCGTTGGAGTCGCCGATTTCCGATTCACAGGCGACGTAGCGTGCCAGCACATCGCTTTGCTCCTTCCTGCGCACCTCAACCTGATTCTCGGTCGCCAGCGGCAACGCCAGATAAACAGCTTGCCTGCCCGCATTGGCAGGCACCTGCAACACCAAAGGCTCCATCGCGCCGCTCAACTCAAACAAGCTGCCGTCCGGCAATACTCCGCTGGCCTGGTTGACAACGACCTTGCCCAGGTTGAGGTACTGCATATCGATGTCCAGGGTCAGGAACCCCCACGCATCACTGCTCAGCAACCGAGTTCGGTTGAGCTGTCGATGGTAGTAGCGGTCATTGTGTTGCAAGTGCTGGGGCCGCAACAGCATGCCCTCTTGCCAGACAACGTTATGGACCTGCATCTCAATTCTCCGTCCTGTCTGTCTGAGGGGTTGCCATCCGTAGCCCCGTCTGGTCCAACACAATGTCGGCACGCGTAAATTGCCCCGGGACTACCGGCAGCACGAGCCGCCATTGCACATGAGGCAAGTCGCGATACGCCGCCAGTACGCCGACATAGCGGCTATGCGGCTGGACACTGAGCTTGAGTGCCTGCCGTTCACCAGGACGCAATTCCAACTCCTCGCTGCTGACCCAATCCTTGGAGAGTGTCTGTTCGGAGCGGTCGTAGAGGCTGAAAAAATCGGCATTTTCAAAGGCCACGGGGTGCCGTAGTTCAATCAGTTGCACTACCACGGGAGAGGGGCGACCGTGCAGGTCGGGGTTGACTTCGTCACCTGCGATCAACGTCAAGTCCAGTTTGGTCAGGGTCGAAAAAGGTGAAAGGCTGCTACATCCGGCCAACAGGCACAGTGCTGACAGCATTGATAGGGCCGCAACTCGGCACGCGAACATCATCCTGGGCACCCCACATTCAGGGCGCAAATCAGGCGTACCTGCTCCTCATAGGCACTGGAAAAATCGTTACGCGACCACTGATGGCCCAAGGGATCTTCGTCAACCAGTCGTCGATAGTGGCGTTGGTATGCCCGCCAATAAGCTGCCTCGGTGAAAAACCTGGGTGGCTTGCCCTCGCGCTCGAAGCACAGCAACAAATGCCCAGGCGCAAAGGCTGCCAATGCACCCCGCACCGCGGTCCGACAAGCCACGGTCATGGCCACTTGATGAACTTGCAGGTCTCGACAGGCCTGGGCGACGGCTTGCTCGGCAGCGAGCTCTCCCGGGGCACCAGCCCGCAGTAGTGACGCCATGGCAGCCTGGCTGTCGGCGCAAGCTTTCAGCGGGTTGAGGATGTTTGACACTGGGGGGGTCAATGCAATGTTGATCTCGCTGTTCAGCTCATCGCGGGTTCGTAGGTTTTGCTGCAGCCCTTCGATGACTTGTCTGAACAGCCCGGCCACCTTGATCGCGAGGGCTTCGCGGCCTGGCGTATCAAGCGTATCCACTTGCACACCCAATGCTTGCGCAAACTGCGGCCAGAACACCTGCGAGGCAGCAGGCAAGGCCATGGCGGGTTCGGGAGGTATCTCTTTCCTGTCGGGTTCAGCCCATGTCGGTACGATCAGATGATCGCGATCCACAGGCCCTTGAATGTGCGATTGGAAAGTCACCTGCGTTGACGTATCCAGGCCGTCCAATTCTGCCGATGAGCTGACACGCATTTGCTCGCGATCCAGCGCGTCAACAGGGTCAAGCCCGAGGAACGCGTCGTCTGGAATCACATCATCCCCAGCAAACGACCGCCGTTCATTTGCCACCAACCGGGCACGAATTTCCAACCGTCCCAGTTGGTACACTTCACCCTCAGTGATCAACCGCGCCTGCCCTTTGCCCAGGCGTTCCATGCTGCCTGAAACACTGATGCCGTTGCTGCTGATATCCGTCAGGTAGTAGTGGCCTTCTCGATAACTGACCAAGGCGTGATGACTGGAGATCAGGCGGTGGGTATCGGGGATGATCCAGTCACAACCCGTCCCACGGCCGATCACACCGCCAACACCATCAAACGCCTTGCGCGCCAGCGGTTCACTATTCACGCCACTGCAGACTTCAAACACTAATTGCATGGCAGAGCTCTCCTGCTCACTGCCCACGACGTGTCGCCTGGGGGTCACCCAACGGACGGTAGTCGGCATCATCAAAGACATAATTGGCGTTACAGCCGCTCAACAAACACAGCACAAGCACCAGGGCTTGCCACGGATGAAAAAACATCAGGTATCTCCCATGAAAATCAGGTGCCCACACTTCTTCCATTCAGCCTTCCTCACGGACATCGCCAACGGGAATCTTCAGGCGCGCCAGGCGATAGAGCAGCGTGCGGCGGGCGACACCCAGCTCACGCGCAGTTCGGGTGCGATTACCACGGTTCTTGTGCAGACAATCGATCAGGAACACCCGCTCTACCCGCTCCAGACGTTGGCGCAACGTCGCATCGACGGAGTCATTGGCTGGTGGCGCAGGCAAGGAAAGATGCACCGGCAGGATCACCCCGTCATCGCAGAGCAGTACCGCACGCTCCACCAGGCATTTGAGCTCACGAACATTGCCGGGGAAGGCGTAGCTCGACAGTTGGTCAAGGGCCGCGCTTGACCACGACACCGGCACACGTCCAAGTGCAATGGAAGCTTGTTGCGAAAAATCCCGCGCCAACAGCAACACATCGCCGTCACGCTCGCGCAAGGGCGGCAGTTCGATGGGGAATTGCGCCAGCCTGTAATAGAGGTCTTCGCGGAAACTGCCTTGGGCTACCATCGCGCAGAGGTCACGATGTGTCGCAGCAATGATGCGCACGTCAACCTTGTGTGCCGCAGTAGCGCCCAGCGGGCGAACTTCGCCTTCCTGCAGGACCCGCAGTAACTTGGCCTGCAGCGACAGCGGCATATCGCCGATTTCGTCCAAGAGCAGCGTGCCTCCATGCGCCGCGTCAAACAGCCCCACATGGTTGCGTTCAGCTCCCGTGAAAGCCCCTTTGCGATAGCCGAACAACTCGCTTTCCAGCAATCCTTCGGGAAACGCCGCACAGTTTTGCACCACGAACGCTTTGCTTTTGCGCGGACCTGCAGAATGGATAGCCCGTGCCACCACCTCTTTGCCTGTCCCCGTCTCGCCGCGCAGCAATACGGTGTAAGGCGTCTGCATGACCTTACCGATCAGGCGGTACGTCTGATCCATCGCCGTACTGCTGCCGATCAGCCCAAACTCCGCTCGAGGGGCCGGTTTACGGTCATTCAAAAGGGCGATACTTCCTGTGGAACACTGACTCTTCAGTAGAGTCCGCTGCATCAAGGCAAAACTTCCCAGCTGGCTCAAAGAGAGGGAGTAGTCGTGCAAATTTCTCCGGCATTGGCTGGCAAGCAGCAACACGCCGTTGATGGCCTTGTCGCGGTTGAACAGCGGCACACACGACAGCGCTTCCCAGGGAGTCTCCAGTGCTGGCAGAAACCCGCACTCGTACACGCTGCCGGCGAGGTCCTCCAGGCTAAGAGCCGTTTTATGGCTGAGTACATAGTGCAACACCTGCTCATGCTGAAAGTCCTTGGTTCCGACTGGATCGCCGGAACAAAACACTCCGAGCAAATGCTGGGCAATCAGTTCGAGTCGGCCAGTGGACTCATCGCGCCAGTACCACTGACTGAGTTCGCATTGGCTCAACTGCGCCACAGCCGCAACACAGAGCCCGGGCAAGGTGATTTCGTCGCCATCGGCACCCAAACGAACGAACCAGCCTAGCAACGCGTCGAGGTATGCCTGTGATTGGGGCTCCTGGGTGGGTCGGCTCTCCCTCATTGGCTGAACTCACAGAGGGGAGAACCATTCTCCGTCAGGTACGCATGCACATGCGCCAAGGGTTCGTCTTGAGCCATCGCCGCCAGCAAGCGATCCACCACCTGCGGCAACAAATGGAGTTCGATCCATTGGTCAAGGTAGCGAGCGCCGCTATCGCTATGGGCGCAACGCTTGGCCATGTGTGCAACCAGCTCGGGCGTATAGCTGAACGCCAGCTTGCGCAGATGCAACCGTTGACCCAAGCGTTCCAGCTTGAGTCTAGTCAAGTCATGCAGAGCCTCACCCGTCACCGGGTAATACGGCACGACGCGCATGCGAGCCAGCAATGCGGGTTTGAAGTGGTCGCGCAGCAACGGACGGATCGCCTCTTGCAGCACTGGCACTTCAGGTCGCGCGCCGTCTGCGCACAGTTCACCGATGCACTCGCTGCCCAAGTTGGACGTCATCAGGATCAGCGTGTTGCGAAAGTCAATTTCCCGGCCTTCCCCATCATTGGCCAGGCCTTTGTCGAAAATCTGATAGAACAGGTTCAAGACTTCCGGGTCGGCCTTCTCGACCTCGTCGAGCAACACCACAGAATACGGGCGTTGACGTACGGCTTCGGTCAGCACACCGCCCTCGCCGAAACCGACATAACCGGGCGGTGCGCCAATCAAGCGAGACAGTGAATGTTTTTCCTGGAACTCCGACATGTTGAGGGTGGTGACAAAACGCTCACCGCCATACAACAGATCGCCCAGGGCCAGCGCAGTCTCGGTCTTGCCCACGCCACTTGGGCCCACCAGCAGGAACACACCAACCGGGCCTTCGGCCTTGTTGAGCCCTGCTGCAACGGCGCGCAGGTTGCGGTCCAGAGCCTGCACCGCTTGTTCCTGGCCAAGAATGCGCGCGCGTAGGGCATCGGCAAAACCCAGCACCCGTGTACTGTGCTCACATGCCAACTGTTCAACCGGGATACCGGTCCAGCCACTGATGACCTCCGCCACCAGGTGCGGGCATACCTGCTGCGCCGATGTTTGTTGCTTCTGCCAGCACTGTTCCAGAAGCTGGCGCTCGCTTTCCATTTCCTCCATGCGTAGGTTCAACCCGTGGAGTATTTGCTCATCCACGGGAAACCCTGCATCCCTGTCACGACCTATTGCCTGATGCTGCCGCACGCCTTTCGCCTGTTCCGCATAGAGGCGTTGCAACTCTTCGGGCGCCGCCTCCCTACGGGTACGCAAACGAGCGCAAGCGGTGTCCAACACATCCACCGCCTTGTCGGGCAACTGGCGCCCGCTCAGATAACGGGCACTCATCTGCGCCGCCGCCACAACCGCATCGTCCCGCACGTAAACGCCATGGCTGCGTTCATATACCGAGACCAGTCCGCGCAGGATCGAAACCGCCTGCTCGACACTGGGCTCGCCAACCAGTACAGGCTGAAAGCGCCGTGCCAACGCCGGATCTCTCTCGAAGTACTTCTTGTATTCCGACCAAGTGGTCGCAGCGATGGTGCGCAATTCACCACGGGCCAAGGCCGGTTTCAGCAGATTAGCCGCATCAGACCCACCCGCCGGAGCGCCCGCACCGACCAACGTATGCGCCTCATCGATAAACAGGATCACCGGTTTGACCGAGGCATTGACCTCGTCGATCACGCCCTTGAGGCGCCGCTCAAATTCACCCTTGATGCTGGCTCCAGCCTGGAGCAGCCCCATATCCAGGGTCAGCACCCGCACATCCTTTAGAGCGGCTGGCACCTGCTCGGTGGCAATGCGCAGCGCGAGGCCTTCGACAACGGCCGTCTTGCCTACACCGGCTTCGCCGACAAGTATTGGGTTGTTTTTGCGCCGGCGCATGAGAATGTCGATCAGTTGGCCGATCTCAGCTTCGCGGCACACCACCGGATCGATACGGCCTTCAAGCGCCAGGCGCGTCAGGTCGTGAGTGAAGTGCTCCAGCAATGATTCGCTCGTCGGCGAAGGATCCGCGCCAGGCGACTGACTCGACACAAAGCCCAGTAAACGCTGCGTATCCAAGCGGTTCAACAAAACCTGATAGGCACTCCCCGCATGGTGCAGCGGGTGACGCAGCAGTGCCAGCAACAGCGCGCCGTGATCGACTTCAGTCTGGCGCAGTTCCAGATGGGCAACCATCAAGGCCTGCTGCAGCCATTGCACAAGCGATTGGGCAAACACCGGGTTGCGTGATGCGCTCGCCTCCCCCTTGGGCTGCAGTGCCGCTTGCAACTCACCCACCTCAATGCCTGCATCTGCCATAGCCCGTACGAGAAGGCCGTCTTGATGCTCCAGCAAGGCCAGCAACAAGTCTTCCACCAGTACTTCTCTGCCGCCGCGCGTTACGCAACGTTCAGCAGCGCGCACCAAATCCCGACGGGCCTGGGTGGTCAATGTCTGAATAAGTTGTTGCAGATCCACATTTATCATAATGATTCATCCCTCATGAGCGTTGCCCGGCACCATGACCACCCCGTCGGAGCAGTCATGCGCCAGCCACGTGGTCCAGCCGAGGCGACAGACGTTGTGTTCGCCAATGTGCAACGGTCGGATCTCTTCCTTGGCCAGCACCAGCCGCACGTCATAGTCCAGTGGATCCCGAGATGTGAGGCGCACCAATGAACACAGCAGCGGGTAGTCGGGCCCAGTGGGCAGAAAGCCATGGAATTGCTGCCAACACAGGCCCTGCAGATGCACCCTGAACTTGCCACTACAGTCGGCAACCTGACTGCCCAATACCTGGTCACGGCCAAGTACGCTATTCGCGGTGCCGAGCCGATTTCGCTGTGCGTCAGCGATTGCAACCGTACGCAGTACCCACTGCTCAATGAACAAGCGGTGGTGTTTGAAGTAGTAACGCAACACCGTCTCGATCAAGGCTGCCGAATGCGCCCGCAGGCTAAGTAACCCCAAGTAAGGCAACAGCCGCTCGCAGTTCAATTGCGCGACACTGCGAATCTGCTGGCCGCTCAGGCCGATCAACGCGAACATCTGCTCGGATAACGTGTCACGCGCGCCTGCCTGGAACCGCGCCCGGTAACGGTACTTGCGCCAGATGGGTAGCATCAGTCGTTGCAAACGGTGATGAAACACGTCCAGAAATTCTCGCGTAGTACTGCCACCCACTCCGTCGGCACACGCTTGTTCGCCATAAAACGCCGGCAAGGGCGACCCCGCGCCACACAAGCCCAAAAGGTTGAGGCGAAGACGCGCGCGCAACTGCCCGTGCTCAATGAAAAACTCCACCCGGTCAATATCGTGACCGGGAAAGCCAAGACCTGGATTGGCTTGAAACTCCAACAAGTCATACAACGCGTCGTCATCCGACAGGGGATGGGCTTCGCGCAAGCGGTTGATCACCTGCAAAACCGCCTGGAACAGCGAATACTCGCGGATGCCCCGGGACAGTCGCGTCAAAGCAGGGGCTGCTGCCCCATCCGTGGTGGCCATAGGTACACGTCTCCTTGTGTGCTGATGACTCTTAGTTCGTGGTAGGCGTTGAGACTGGCGTAAAGCGCGAAGAACTCGTTGAGTACCGACGCGAAGACGAATACTTCGCCATGCCCCAGAAAGCCTTGGGGGTCGATGCTCAGATCAATTCGTATCCCCCGAAACGGCAAGCCCCGTTGCAATCGGTCGACCGCCGTATGACTGACGGATCGCATTGCGCCCAGCTTCCTCTCACTGACCTTCTGCGCTTGCCGATCGTGGTAGCGCGGTAAGTCATAGGTTTGAAGGATTACCTTCAAGGCGTTGATGTCGCTCAACGACAGATAGTTGAGCGACAGGTTGCTGATCAATCGCCAGAGAAAATCCTGATCCAGGGGTGGCGAAAAACTGGCCGTCGGTGCGCAGATGTTCCGAAACGACAACCCCTCTGGCGTCTGTTCGCAGGGCAGGTTTATGTCCCCAAGCTGCAACAGCCGAGGTAGGTTGTGATTGGTACACGTCAACTCGATCGACAGTGTTTGCTGCTCTGACTCAGGACCGTTACCAAACGCAAGCCAGGTTTCAAGCCCTGCATGCTGTGCCGATGGCCGTTGACGAATGCTATAACTCACCGGGCTATCCGCCTGGTCGGTGTCGCCACCATGTTCGAAGGATTCGAAGGGCACGTAAGCCTTGTATCCACGCCCACCCGGTTGCCACCCTGTGACACTGTCGACGGAAAATACACTCGCGTTTTCCCGTGAGTATTCGCCAGGGACGAGCAGATACTCATCCTGCTTGCCGTCCAGCCGGATGGGCACCGCATCATGCTTGAACAGGTTCACGATAGGGGTGCAGTACAGTTTGACGTTCTCCAAGGTGGGCTGCTGGGACTCACGCCATGGAGTGCGCAACTCGAAGCGCAACATCACCCCACGCACCTGCTTGAGCAATTCGCCAGGTAATTCCTGCAGCACGCCCAAGCCCCCGACATCGACAAACAGGTACTTGTCAGGAAAGGCAAAATACTCCTGCAGGTGGCGATACCCTGGAAAGGTATTTTGCGGATACGGGATCAACGCCTGTTCCTCGCTGAAACCCACCGGCTGGACCTGGTCGGCGCCCAGCCGCAGTGATAACGCCTGGCCATTAACCCCGTTGACCGGCAGGCCATCGTGGCCCAAAGGTAGCAACTCAATACCGTCAAGATGACGCAGCAGGCTCAGGTACAGCTCCTGGCTGATGTAGCGATCTCCGGCGAGATGCAGACGCAACTGAGTGAAGGTCCATTCACTGAAATTACCTTCGGCGCTCATGTCCAGACGCAGGCTCAACTTCCCCCGCCCTGCCTGGGTGCCGTACTCCAACGCGCTCAGTTGCAGCGGTAGAACCTGCGTGGCATAGCAGGTCCGAAAACGGCACCGCTCGCCATTGACTGCGGCGCTTTCGACCGGCGTGTCCCTCGCCACCCACACGTCAGGACCGGAGTGTTTCAACGGATCAAATTGCAGCATGCTGAACGCGGGCATCGGGCGCATGTAGTTGGGCCAGAGCAAATGCATCAGCGAATGTGTCAGTTCTGGAAGCTCGTCATCGAGCTTCTGGCGCAAGCGACCCGTGAGAAACGCAAAGCCTTCCAGCAGCCGCTCTACATCCGGATCTTGACCCGACTCTGCGAGAAAGGGAGCAAGCGCAGGATTGCGCTCGGAGAACTGACGACCGAGCTGGCGCAACGCACTGAGCTCGCTTTGGTAATAACGATTAAACGACATCCGGCAAGACCTCTACCCGACCGGAATCGCATAGCCGAGCGGTGAACACCACGGGGCGCTGGGTGCCCTTGATCATCAAAGTAGCTTCAATGGCGAAGGCCAGGGCCAGTGGGTCGTGGTCCCTCGGCAACGTCTTGACCCGCACATCCTTCAAGCGCGGCTCGTAGGCGCGAATGAATCGCTCGATCAACAAGCGTGACTGAGACAATGACTCATGTAGGCTCTGGTTCATGTCATTGAGGTCGGGCAAGCCGTAATCGGGCAGCGTCTGCAAACTGCCCGCACGGATGCTGAGCATTTTTCCCAGGTGGATCGCGACGGACGTCACGGCACTTGCGGGAGTAGCCGGGCGCTCAAGGCGCTGGAAAAGACTCTGGTGGTTGGGCATTACCTGGCCTCTGCTCATTCTTTGTCGAGCTTGCCGACCAGGGACAATGTGAAATCCGCCCCCATGTACTTGAAGTGCGGGCGCACACTCAGGTTGACTCGATACCAGCCGGGCTCGCCGTCGACATCACTGACAACGATGCGGGCCGCACGCAAGGGGCGCCGCCCACGCACTTCGGCGCTGGGGTTTTCCTGATCGGCGACGTACTGTCGAATCCACTTGTTGAGTTCCAGCTCCAGGTCGGTGCGCTCCTTCCACGACCCCAATTGCTCACGCTGCAGGACCTTGAGATAGTGGGCTAGGCGATTCACCACCATCATGTAGGGCAGTTGGGTGCCCAGACGGTAATTCAGCTCCGCCTGCTTGCCTTCCGGACTAAGACCAAAGTGTTTTGGCTTCTGGACCGAACTGGCGGAAAAAAACGCTGCGTTGTCGCTGCCCTTTCGCATCGTCAGGGCAATGAATCCCTCTTGCGCCAGTTCGTACTCCCGGCGATCGGAAACCAAGACTTCAGTCGGAATCTTGGTTTCGATTTCACCCATGCTATGGAAGTGATGCAACGGCAAGTCTTCCACCGCACCACCGCTTTGCGGGCCGATGATGTTCGGACACCAGCGAAACCGCGCGAAACTATCGGTCAGGCGTGTGGCAAAAGCGTAGGCCGTATTGCCCCACAGGTAGTGTTCATGGCTGTTGACCACGTTTTCCTGGTAGGCAAAGGTCTTGACCGGGCATTCAAGGGGATCGTAGGGCGTACGAAGCAGGAAACGCGGCACGGTCAAGCCGATATAGCGTGAATCTTCGCTTTGGCGAAAACTTTGCCATTTGGCGAATTGAGGGCCTTCGAAATGGTCCTTCAGGTCTTTGAGATCCGGCAGACCGGTGAAACTTTCCAACCCGAAGAACGCAGGCCCTGCAGCGGCGATAAAAGGCGCATGGGCCATGCAGGCCACACTGGAAGCGTACTGCATCAACTTCACGTCGGGGGCGCTGGGAGACAGAAAGTAATTGGCGATAATTGCGCCCACCGGCTGACCACCAAACTGACCGTATTCCGCACTGTAGATATGTTTGTACAGACCGGACTGGATCACTTCAGGTGAGTCCTCGAAATCTTCCAGCAGATCTTGCCGAGAGACGTTCAGCAGTTCGATCTTGATGTTCTCGCGGAAGTTGGTGCGATCAACCAACAACTGCAGGCCTTTCCAGGAAGCTTCCAAGGCCTGGAAATCCGGGTGGTGCAGGATCTCATCCATCTGAAGACTAAGCTTCGTGTCGATCTCGGCAATCATCCGGTCGACCAGCCGTTTCTTGACGGGCTCGCCTCGGTTCTGCGGTTTGATCAGCTCTTCGATGAACGCCGAAACACCACGCTTGGCAATACCATAGGCCTCGTCGTCCGCACTCAGCAGAGTCTGGGCAACGATGTTATCGAGAATGCTGTATTGATGAGCGGTTTGTGCAGGCAGTGAGTGCTGTTGTGTCGTCATGAGCTCAGTGTCCTTTTACTGAAAAATGTCAGGCGTCAGGTGTATCCAGTCCCAGCTCAGCCAATACCCGAGCACGGGAATCGTCATCGGCGAGGGCCTGTTCGATAGCTTTGCGAAAGCTCGGCGTGTTGCCCAATGGTCCTTTGAGCGCCATGAGTGCCTCGCGCAACGCCATCAGCTTTTGCAGTTCGGGAACCTGCTCTACCAGGTTCGCCGGATTGAAATCCTTCATGGAATTAATGCGTACCTGAATGGCCAATTCCTCAACACCCGCATCCTCCTGCAGACGGTTAGGCACGTTCAGCGTCAGGCTCAATGCCTGTTTGGCCAACACGTCATCCAGGGTGTTCTTGTCGATCGCAATAGGCTTTCGATCTTCGAGCTTGCGCACATCTTCACGCTGGGTGAAATCGCCCAGCACCAACAGTTTCAACGGCAGTTCGACCTCTTCCTGCGCACCGCCCAAGGCGGGCTTGAAAGTGATGTTGATACGTTCCTTGGGGGCGACCGAACCTTCTTTGGCCATGGTGTTTCTCCTTACTCAGTGGCTCGAAAGCCTATTCAAGTACCGCTTCCAGATCGAAGAGGCACAGCCTGCGGTGGGTGTCTTCCTTGCGCTCGAGCACGGCGTGGTTTTGTGGCAACAGATCACAGCAGCGATACAGAAGCTGGGTTACCTGAAGGGCCAGTTCCGGCTCCCAACGTTCAAGACCTGTGTGTTGCAGTTCGTGGTCCAGATGTTCGAGCTGGATCTTCGCCAGCTCGTGCTTGCCGGCTTGTACACACAGCCTCGCCTGGGCAAGCCGCCAATGAAATCGCGCGCGCTCGCTGCGAGCGGCATACATGCCTTTTTTGAGTTCATGGATTGCGGCTTTGAGCCCGTCCTTTCGCAACCGGGGTGCCACTGCCTGCAAGGCGATCTCCCAAGGCTCGGCTTCGGCATCAATCATCACTGCGGCTGGTTCGGGTATTTGCAGACGACGGCTGACCTGCTGCGTGATCCAGTCACGGCTGGCGGCATCGGCAAAAGGAATGCCGTCGTGAAAACAGAACGACGGCAGGTCCGGCAGACGTTGCAGCAGCAAGGCGAAGGTCACTTCCAACTCAGTCATGGCCTGTTCCGCCTGCAAGGCGTCCAGGCATTGCCAGAGCATATGCAGTCCGTCGAACCAGAACATCGCGCCGGCGAGACTGGTTTCGAGTTCCAGTATCAGGTCGGCGTAATGCCCCTGAGCAAAACGCTCCTGATAACGTTTGAGCTTGTCAGGCGCAGGCCCGCGCAAGGCGGTAATCCGCTCGCTGTCGGCATCCGGATACCCGCTCAGTACGAGCCAGTTCAACGTTCGGTTGAGGCGCAAGGCACGCAGATCGGTGGCGTTCTGACGCAACCACCAGGCACACAAGGAGCGGGCCTGCTCCTGCAGAGTGCGTAGCAATTTGTTGGCGTCTTTTTCGTTGTCCACGACCGCTTCAGGTTTGAATAGTTGGCTGGTCGCGTGCCTGACCTGCGCTATGACACCGCTCATCCCTGCCGCCGGAGCATGGTCCTGAACAGCCAGCTCCAGCCGCTGAGCCAATTGCCTGCGGATCGGCAGCAGCAAAGGCGCCTCATCTCCCAAGTGCCTGGTCCATACCTCATCGAGGCAAACCAGTTGCTCAAGTACTGCACGAAACAAGGGCTGCTGGCTCTGCAGGGGCAGGCCTTGCGTAAACAGAGGTTCGAGACGCAGTACCAACCAAGCAAATGACGCACCGCGAGTACGCAGTTTTTCGGGGTAGACCACCGACCAATGGTGCTCGCAGAGATAACGCAGTAATCCGAGCCCGGCTAGCAGGCCTGTATAGGACTCGCACTGGTGCAACGCCCAGGTCAGCCAGACGGCCGAGCGCAGATCCTTGGACTGATGTCGCAACATTAGCTCGCTGGTTTCCAGGACCTTGCGCCAATCGGGCTGGCTGCTGCCATGAATCGATTGCGCCTTTGCCAACTCGGATTCCAGGCATTCATATTCACTCGAAAAGCGCATATCGCTGCCCGCAAAACTCGATTGCGCACAGGGCGACCTGGCAACTTCAAGATAATGATCACACAGCGTGTCCGAATAAGACATTTCACACCAGGCGCAACTAACCAAGACAGGACCAGCCAACTAACCACACGTAAAGTGCGCAGCAGAAAGCCATCTAAACCTTGCAGGAATCCCTGCAAAGCTCCAGAACCTTAGCTACGCCTAAAACATTCAGCAAGCGACGAAATAATAGTTAATCCTTTTCCTACAAACCCCTTAAATCGGCCACTGCGCAGCATTTTGCGCACTCAATCATCCCCGCTCGTTCGGATTGACGTTACAAGCCAGCCATTCAAATAAAGTCTCAACTGAGCAACTAAGTGCGCAGTAATGCGCAAGAAAAACCAATTTAAACCCACCAAACATACCCTGACTGCTCAACAACCCTAACTTATATACAGCCTAACCCTAACAATCATTACCCCACACACTTTCAGGCACGCTTCTTGTAATAGGCAAAGTCCCATCCGCTGCATTTATCGGTGGGACTACCCCTTCAATCAGACAAGGAAACCCGTCATGCCAACACCCGCGTATCTCTCCGTCACCGGCGTCAAACAAGGTTTGATCACGGCAGGCACGTTTACCCAGGACTCGGTAGGTAACATTTATCAGGAAGGCCATGAGGACCAGATCCTGGTCCAGGCGTTTTCTCATCAGGTGATCATTCCGCGCGACCCTCAATCCGGCCAACCAACGGGCCAGAGGGTGCATAAGCCCATGATGATCAGCAAAGTCTTCGATAAGTCCTCACCATTGCTGTTCAGTGCGTTGACCAGCGGCGAAGAGGTCAAGTGCCGGTTGGAGTGGCTGCGCACCTCGTCGGCCGGCACACAGGAGCACTACTTCACGATTGAACTGGAGGGCGCCACCATCGTGGACATCCAATCACGCATGCCCAACTGCCAGGACCCGGACAACGCCCACTTCACCCATCTGGAGGATGTGTACTTCACCTACCGCAAGATCGTGTGGACCCACGAAGTGTCAGGCACTTCCGGGTCCGATGACTGGCGCAGCCCGGTTGCCGGTTAATCCGGATTAGCCCGGGAACGGTGCCAAGGAAGGCGCCGCTCCTGACGGTTGGCTAAACCATCGCCAAAGGGTGCTTGCGCTTGGGTGCGCCAAACACGCGATCAATTGCGTCCAGGTCGTGTTCATCCAGCACCAATTTGGCGGAGGCTGCGTTGAGTCGCACATGCTCCGGCGTGACGGCTTTGGGAATTGCGATCACGCCGTCATGGCGCAACACCCAGGCCAGGGCGACCTGCGCAGGTGTGACCTCATGGCGACGGGCGATCTGCTTGAGGGTCGGGCTGGACAACAGCTCACCGCCCTGGGCGATCGGGCAGTACGCCATCAAGGGCAAGTGGTGCTGTTGCCACCAGGGCAGCAGGTCGAATTCGATGCCGCGCTCATCGATGTTGTAGAGCACCTGATTGGTAGCGCAGGCCGGGGATGCAAGTTCCTGCAGGTCGGCCACATCGAAATTGGAGACGCCCCAGCGGCCGATCTTTCCGGCTTCGCGCAGGCGTTCAAACGCTTCGACAGTTTCCTCAAGGGGGTGCTGGCCACGCCAGTGCAACAGATAGAGGTCTATATAGTCCGTGCCCAGGCGCTGGAGGCTGGCTTCACAGGCGCGGGGCACGCCCTTGTGGCTGGCATTGTGCGGGTAGACCTTGCTCACCAGAAACACCTGGTCGCGCCTGCCTCGAATCGCTTCTCCAACGACGCTTTCAGCGCCGCCCTCGCCATACATTTCGGCGGTGTCAATCAAGGTCATACCCTCGTCAATACCCAATTGCAGCGCGGCGACTTCGGCGCGGTGCTGGTCGGGGTTTTCGCCCATGCGCCAGGTTCCCTGGCCGATAACAGGGACGGGAACACCCGCCAGATCAATGGTACGCATGACAACCTCCTGATGAGTTCGCGGATTAACAGTCTGGCATTGACCGGACAAAAGGGTTCAATCGAAGTAAGGTTAGCCTCTGTCAAGTCGCCAGGAAGAATCTGCAATGCTGTTTGTCGTCATGCTCGGGGGCAAACACCCACGAGCAAAGATTGAAGTTCACGATGTGGTGTTCGCTGTGGCGGACACGCTGGAAGCGACCTACCCGCAACTACGCGCCGACTGGTTCGGCAGCCCCAAGGGCGTACATATCGATTCTTGGATGGCAGTAGAGGGCGTGGACGGTTGGAGAGTCGAACTCAGCCATCTGGCCCCGGCGGCTGGCGCGCCTCACCTCTACTTCATCAACCTTGGCGGTTACGAAGCCAACGGCTTTGGTGAAGCCCATCACTACCTGCTGGTGGTAGCCCGTAACAAACAGGAGGCCATGAGCAAAGGCAAACAACACACGCGGCGCCAATGGTCCCAAGCCCACACCGATGGAGTGCTGGACATCGACGACTGCCTGCCCATCGACCTGGTGGACGGTCGCTATATCCACTTGGTGCAGGGCACGCACCGGCCAATACTCCAGCAGAACGACTACATCGTCCTGAGCTGAACCCTACCCGAACGGGGTATGGCGCCCACCGGCTATCTGCCTGACAGTGCAATCAGTCCCTCAGACTGATAACAAGCACAACTCAAGGTGGGCCCCATGCGTAAAGCCTTTATCGCTCTGTCCAGCGCTCTACTGCTTGCCACCTCCACCTTGACTCAGGCCGCCGACGACCCAGGCAATACCTTGCGCATCTACAACTGGGCAGACTACATCGGTGATACCACCCTGGCCGATTTCGAGAAAGCCACGGGTATCAAGGTGATCTACGACACTTACGATTCCTACGAAACCGTGCAGGGCAAGCTGCTGTCCGGGCGTTCCGGATATGACCTGGCCCTCCTCAACGCCTCCCTGGTGCCGCTGCTGATCAAGGGCGGAGTCTTCCAGCCACTGGACAAGTCCCAGTTACCCGACTGGAAGAACCTTGACCCTTTGGTGCTGAAAAGCCTGCAAGCCCACGACCCTGGCGTCACCTATTCCGCGCCCTACACCTGGGGCAGCAATGGTGTGACCTACAACGTCGACATGATCAAGGCGCGTATGCCGAACGCCCCGCTCGGCTCCCTGGCGATGATCTTCGATCCCAAAATCGTGTCGAAATTTGCCGACTGCGGCATCACCTTCATGGACTCCCCCACCGACATGATTCCCCTGGCCCTGACCTACCTCGGTCTGGACCCCAACAGCGTCGCGCCAAAAGACTTGAAGGCTGCTCAGGACGTGCTGATGGCCGTACGGCCGTACATTCGCAAATTCGACTCCAGCGGTTTCATCAATGGCCTGGCCAATGGTGACCTGTGCCTGGCAACCACGTGGTCAGGCGACTACGCCACCTCCCAGGCACGGGCGACGGAAGCCGGCGCCACTATCAAGCTGGACTACTTCATTCCCAAAGAAGGCTCGTTGATCTGGTTCGACAACTTCTACATTCCCATCGACGCCCCCCATGTCGCCAATGCCCATAAGTTCATCGAATTTCTCCTGCAACCCGGCACCATCGCCGGCGTCAGCAACACCATCCACTACGCCAACAGCAACCTGGCGTCCAAGCCGCTGGTCAACGCCGATATCCGCGACAACCCGGCTATCTACCCGGACCCGGAGACGATGCAACGCCTGTTCACCCAGCAAAGCCAGCCGCCGGCTGCCGTGCGCCTGATCACCCGTACGTGGAACGCCGTCAAGACCGGCAAATGACTCCCAGCCTTTGAAGGTAAACGCCATGACTCTGCCCAATCCTGAATTCTTCGCCCAGTTCAACCACAACCAACTGGACGCTGCCGACAAAGCCCACTACATGCACGGTTTTCATATGTTCGACGAACACCGTGAACAGGGCTCATTGAATATCGCCGCAGGAGATGGCGCTTATATCTATGACACCCACGGCAATCGCTACTTGGACGCGGTGGGCGGCATGTGGTGTACGAATATTGGCCTCGGCCGCGAGGAAATGGCCGACGCCATCGCCAATCAGGTGCGCCAACTGGCCTACTCCAACCCGTTTTGCGACATGGCCAACGTGACAGCCATCGAACTGTGCGCCAAGTTGGCAAGCCTGGCCCCAGGCGATCTTAATCATGTGTTCCTGACGACTGGAGGGTCCACAGCGGTGGATACGGCGTATCGACTGGTGCAGTTCTACCAGAACAGCCGTGGCAAACCGGCCAAGAAACACATCATCTCGCGCTTCAGTGCCTATCACGGCTCGACATTCCTGACGATGTCCATCGGCAACAAGGCCGCGGACCGGGCGCCGGAATTCGATTTCATGAGCGACCTGTTTCACCACATCTCCTGCCCCAATTACTACCGGGCTCCGGAAGGGATGAGCGAAGCGGACTTTCTCGACTTCCTGGTGAATGAGTTCGAAGACAAGATCCTGACCCTCGGCCCGGACAACGTGGCCGCATTCTTTGCCGAACCCATCATGGGCTCCGGTGGCGTGATCATTCCACCCGAGGGCTACCACCAGCGGATGTGGCAAATCTGCCAACGCTACGACCTGCTGTATGTCGCCGATGAAGTGGTCACCTCATTCGGACGCCTGGGCGCATTTTTTGCTTCCAAGGACGTCTTTGGCATGCAGCCGGACATCATCACTACCGCCAAGGGCCTGACCTCCGGCTATCTGCCGTTGGGCGCGTGCATTTTTTCGGAGCAGATCTGGCAGGTGATCGGCGAGCCGGGCAAGGGCCGCTGCTTCACCCATGGGTTCACTTACAGTGGCCATCCTGTCAGTTGCGTGGCAGCGCTGAAGAACATCGAGATCATTGAGCGCGAGAACCTGCTGGCCCATGTCGAGGATGTGGGCACCTACCTGGAGCAGCGCCTGCAAACCCTGGCCGGACTGCCGCTGGTAGGCGATATTCGCAGTCAGCGCCTGATGGCCTGTATAGAGTTTGTCGCCGATAAACACACCAAGGCACTGTTGCCGGATGCGGTGAACATTGGCGAACGCATCCACCTACGGGCCCAGGCAAAAGGTTTGCTGGTACGCCCTATCGGGCATTTGAACGTGATGTCGCCGCCGCTGATCATCACCCACGCGCAAGTGGACGAGGTGGTCGAAACCCTGCGCCAGTGCATTCTCGACACTGCGACCGAACTTCGCCAGAGCGGCGACTACCAGGGACGATGAGCCACAACGCCGAGCCTGTTTCGAGGTTTTTGCCGGGATGCTGACCGGCGGGTAGACTGGCCAGCATGAACGCACCGATCGATCAGCCCCCTGCCCTCGGCCCCCAGGCACTCGAAACCTGGCACGACGCCTTGGCCCAGGCGTTTATCCAGGTCGATGAAGCCCGATTCCTCGAGTACCTCGCCGCCGCGCTGTGTGCCCTGTGCCCCATCGAATCGATGATGATCAGCCTGGAGCGCCAGGGCCAGGCGCCACGCCTGCTCTATCAGCAAGGCATCCCACGGGAGCATCAGGACGAGATCATCCATCGCTACTTTTCCCGTGGCTACCAGTTGGACCCCTTCTGTCTGGCAGTCGATAAAGGCTTGGCGGAAGGCTTCTACTCGTTGGCGCAAATCGCGCCGGATGACTTTTTCAACAGTGAGTACTACAAGACCTATTACCTGCGCAGCGGCGGTGCCCTGGAGAGTTACCACATCGTTGACCTGTGCCCACGCAGCAAGATTTCCCTGTGCATGTTCCAGGGACTCAGCGCCGGCCAATTCAGCGATGCGCAACTGGCCGTGCAGCGCTCTGCCCACCCGGTGATCCGCGCGCTGTTGCACCGGTTTGGCACCACGGGTGGGTTGGACAAGGTGGTGGGCGACCCAGCCTTCAGTCAAACCCGCGCACATCAACAGATTGAAGCAGCCTTCATGGGGTTTGGCAGTGGGCTGCTGACAGTGCGTGAGCGCGAAATTGCGCACTTGATCCTGCGGGGGCACTCGGTGAAGTCGGCAGCGCAAGTGCTGGGGATTTCGCCGGAGACGGTGCGCATGCATCGCAAGCATGTGTACACCAAGTTGGTCATCAACTCCCAGGCGGAGCTGTTTGCATTATTTATTGATTGGATGACGCGGCAGCAGTAGGGTTTACCAACTGCCGGACGCCCCACCGCCGCCACTGGAGCCACCACCCCCTGAGGAACTGCTGCTGGAACTGGAGCTGCTGGAGCTCGAACTCGATCCACCGCCCGAAGACCCCGACCCGCCGCTGGTCTTGCCAAAGATGAACAGCGCGGCAAACGAGGCAATCGGGAATGCGTACAGCCAGCCATTACGGCCGAGCTCCATCAGCACGCCCGCTGCCACATACACCCCCACCGCTGCCAGCAGCCGCGCAACAAAACCCACCCGGCTCTGCTTCCAGGCGTCCTTCATGATCACCAACAGCACCAGGTACAACCCCAGAACTACCAGCGCACCCAATGGAAATACCAGCCAGTGGATAAAGTTGACGTCGGCATATCGCTGATCAACCACCAGCAAGCCCAGGATGTAGACCAGCAGCCCTATCACGCCGTAAAACACCGAGCGCGCCATCCACAATGCGCCGAAGGTCGCGCCGCCGATCAGCATGATCAGGGGCATCACCAGCAGAAACATTGCCCAGTCGCGGCCCTCACCCACTATCACTAGCAGCAACGTGGCAACCACCGCGGCAATCAACGCGCGGCGCCACCGCAGTTTGCCAGCACTCATCAGCACGCCGCCAATGGCTCCTAGCACAAACGCCAGCGCGATTGCGATGAACTGCGGATTGACCCTTGTCCCTGTGGCTTTAGGCAAATCACCGCCATCCACCAGTACCACCAGGTCGTTGACGCCCTGGGAGACACCGCCGACGAAATCCCCCTGGCGAAAGGCCGGGGTGATGTGTTCTTCGATGATGCGGTGTGCGAGCAAATCTGTGACCGTGCCTTCCAGGCCATAGCCCACCTCGATACGCACCTTGCGGTCTTCTTTAGCGACCACCAGCAGGATGCCGTCATTGACATCCTTGCGTCCCAGCTTCCAGGCGCGGAACAGTTGGTTGGCGTAGTCCTCGATGCTCGCGCCGCCGGTGGTGGGCACCAGCAACACGGCCACTTGCGAGCCCTTGCGTTGCTCAAGATCGGCGAGTTGGTTTTTCAGACGGGTGGTGGTGCTGGCATCCAGCGTGTTGGTGAGGTCGATCACCCGTTGGTCGAGGGCCACGCCAAGCGGCGAAGTGTCCGCCTGGGCGGTGCCCAGCAGGCCTAGAAACACCAGCGCCACCAGACTCAAGACGGACTGCCGCAGAATCGCCATCATGCTTTATTACCTGAAGTTTCTTCCTGAAGGCGGCGACTTTACCTTATCTGCGCTATATCGCGTGACCCCGCACCGATGACTATCTAAACTCCCTCCATACATAGCAAAACGCCACAGTCAGGAAGCCCATGGATCTGCGCCACCGCAACAATATCAGAGTGAAAGGCAGCGGCAGCTCGACCCTGGTGTTTTCACACGGCTTCGGCTGCAACCAGGCCATGTGGAACTACCTGGCACCGCAGTTTTTCGAGCGCTTCCGCGTAGTGATGTATGACTTGGTGGGCGCCGGCCTGTCAGACCTTAGTGCATTCGACAAGACCAAATACAGCACCTTGGACGGTTACGCGCGCGATTTGAACGAGATTATCGACGCGTATGCCGTGGGCCCGGTGATCCTCGTGAGCCATTCGGTGAGCGCCATGATCGGCACCCTCGCCGACCGCCACGCCCCCGGCCGGATCGCCGCCCACGTCATGATCGGCCCCTCGCCGCGCTATATCGACGCAGACGGTTATGTCGGCGGCTTCAAGTTGGCGGATATCCAGGACCTGCTCGATACCCTCGACAGCAACTACCTCGGTTGGTCCAGCGCCATGGCCCCGGTGATCATGGGCGCGCCCGACCAACCCGCGTTGGGTGAAGAACTGACCGAGAGTTTCTGCCGCACTGAGCCGGCCATCGCCAAACAATTTGCACGGGTGACGTTCATGTCGGACAACCGCCAGGACGTGATCGGCCTGGCCACTCCGGTACTGATCCTGCAATCGAGCGACGACCTGATCGCACCCGTGGCCGTGGGCGAATACCTGCACAGCGTGTTGCCCAACAGTACCTATTGCCTGGTGGACAACGTCGGTCATTGCCCCCACATGAGCGCGCCGCAGGCCTGCGCGGAGGCTATGAAACGCTTCCTGGCGCCGTGGGCGGTCTCCCATGTCGGCTGAGTTGTTCGACAGCGCCGCCTGCGCCCTCGCCGTCACGGCGGAGGACGGCACGATCCTGCAAGCCAATTCGCGCTTCAGCGAGTGGCTGGGGTTCAGTACGACGGAGCTGTGCGGCAAGCGTTTCCAGGACTTGCTGACCATGGGCGGACGGATCTTCCACCAGACCCACCTGGCGCCGATGCTGCGCATGCGTGGCAGCGTCACCGAAGTCAAACTCGACATGCTGCACCGCGAAGGCCACAAGCTGACCGTCCTGCTCAACGGCATCAAACGCGAGCAGGACGACGGAACGCTGTACGACCTGGCGCTGTTCGGCACCACCGACCGCGACAAGTACGAGCGCGAGTTGCTCAATGCACGCAACTTCGCCGAAGCGCTGTTGCAGGAAAAGACCGCCACCGAACTTGCGCTCAAACTGGCCCAGGCCGAATTGAGCGACGCCTATGCCATTTCCCAGCGCCGAGCGCTGTTTGCCGAGCAGATGGTGGCGATTGTCAGCCATGACTTGAAGAACCCGCTCACCGCAATCCGCATGGCCTCGGATTTTCTCAACCGAGGCGAACGCACCGCCAAGGAGCACCAACTGCTGGGGCACATTGGCCAGTCGTCCGAGCGTGCCCAGCGCATGATCGCCGACCTGCTGGACTTCACCCAGGCGCGCGTCGGCCAGGGCATCACCATCAAGGCTGCGCCGTTGGACCTGCATGAGGTGATTCATCGCGCCGTGGATGAACTGCGCGTGGCGTTTCCTGCGGCAAACTTGGTGCATCTCGCCGAGGGCAGTGGCGAAGCTTGCCTGGACGCCGACCGCGTGCAGCAGATCATTGGCAACCTGGTGGCGAACAGCGTGGCGTATGGCGATCTGCAACGGCCGATCACCGTCACGTCACGGTTGGGACAGGGTCGGTGCGAGGTTTCAGTACACAACCACGGCAAGGTCATCCCCGAAGCCTTGCTCACCGAGCTGTTCGAACCTATGACCCGTGGCACCGACCAAGGCAGTGACGTGCGCAGCGTAGGCCTCGGCCTGTATATCGTTCGCGAGTTGGCCAGAGTGCATGGCGGCGATGTGGCGGTGAGTTCCTGTGTCACGGGCGGCACCACGTTTACCGTCAACTTTCAGCCAACGTAGGCGCTGCCCTGTATCACCGGTTCGACGCTGCCCGTCAGCACTACGCCGCCCTCGCCTGCCCAATGCACAGTGACCGTGCCGCCGTCGCATTGCACTTCGACGGTATCGTCCAGCAGTCCACGACGAATCCCATTGACCACCGCGCCACAGCAGCACGAACCGGAGCCCAACGGCACGCCGCCGCCGCGCTCCCAGATGCGCAGGCGGATATGGCCACGGTCGAGCACCTGCACAAAATGCACATTGGTCTTGGCCGGGAACAACGGGTGGATTTCCAGCGCCGGGCCCACGGCTGCCATATCGACAGCCGCGATGTCTTCCACGAAAAACGTGCAATGCGGGTTGCCCATGCTGCACGCCGCCGGGTTGCCGTCGATGGGCAGCGTGCGGGTATCCATGGCCTCGGCCAGCGGCACGGCCGACCAGTCCAGCGACGGCTCACCCATGTTCACCGACACTTGCCGCCCCGCTGTCCGCGTACACATCAGCAAGCCACGGTCGGTACGCAGCACCACAGAGTCCGTGCCCGCCTCATGCATCAAGCGGTCCGCGACGCCACGGGTAGCACTGCCGCAAGTGGCCAGCGGCGTGCCATTGGGGTTCCAGAACTTGATGCGTGCGGCGGCGTCGTCACAATCGAGTACCACGGCCAGTTGGTTGAAACCAATACCGGTGTGGCGGTTGCCGAGTTGGCGGGCGATTTTCGCGGTGATCGGATCGTCCAGGCCTCGGCGGTCGATGATGATGAAATCGTCGCCATGAGCGTGCATTTTTACAAACGGCAAGGGCATGGGCTGTCCTGTGGTCGACCTGCAGGGGAACTGAAGGATACCCTGAACCCACGCAACCTTATCGAGAGCATCGCATGTTAATTGTCTTCAACGGGCTGCCCGGTACCGGCAAAACCACCCTTGCCCAGGCACTGGCACGCCAGATCGGCGCGGTGTACCTGCGCATCGACGTGATTGAGCAGGCAATCCGTGATGCGGGTATGTTGGCGGGCGACGTGGGCGCCAGCGGTTATGGGGTGGCGAATGCCTTGGCGCTGAGCAACCTGCGATTGGGGCAGACGGTGGTGGCCGACTGTGTGAACCCGGTCCAGGAAAGCCGGGAGGCGTGGAAGACCTCGGCGGCAATGGCGGGTGTGGCGTTGCTGGATATTCGGGTGATCTGCTCTGACCGACAGGAGCATCAACGCCGGGTGGAAACCCGAACGGGAGATATTCCCGGCCTGGTTGCCCCCTCTTGGGCGTCGGTGCTGGCGCATGAGTACGAGGCTTGGGCTGAAGTGCCGCTCACGCTCGACACCGCACTCATGACGCCGGATCAGGCTGTGACAATGGTGCTGGCAACCCTCAAAGCACAGTCCCCATCGCCTTCATCAACACCAGGTCCCGTCCATAGATATCTGGCGCATACACCAACCCCCCCTCGCGATTGACCTCCACCGTCCAATAACTCAACAGCACCGGCACCGGCGTGGCCAACCTGAATTCATGCGTCACGCCGGTGGCCAGCAATTCATCGGTGCGGGTGCGCTCGGCTGGGCTCACCAGCAAATCCCGCAGCAGTAATGGCTGCTCGACCCGCACACACCCCGAACTGAACGCCCGCGGCCCTTTGGTGAACAGCGGCTGGCTCGGCGTGTCATGCAGGTATACCGAATACGGATTGGGAAAACGCATTACGATCTTGCCCAGTGGGTTGCGCGGGCCGGCTTCCTGGCGCAGCAGGATATTGCCGGGGCGAGCCCAGTCGATTTGCTCGGGCGCCAGCGGGTGGCCCTCGGCGTCAAGCACTTGCAGGTTTTGCTGGCGCAGGTATTCGGGGTTGAGGCGGATGGCCGGGAGTTTGTCCTCGCGCATGATGGTGGGCGGGATGGTCCAGGTGGGGTTGAGGGTCAAGCGGGTGATGCGCGACTTGAGCAACGGCGTCTGGCGTTCGGCACGGCCCACTTGCAGACGGGTTTGCCACACCGGAATCCCGCTCTGGTATACGCTCAGTTGCGCGGCGGCGACGTTGACCAGCACGCCTTCAGGCTCCAGGTCCTGGGCCAGCCAGCGGAAGCGTTCAAGGTTGATGCGCAGTTGTTCGCGCCGGACCAGCGGGCTGATGTTCAATTCGGCCACCGTGCCGGCGCCGATCACGCCGTCGGCCTGCAGCGAGTGGCTGAGCTGGAAGGCCTTGACCGCCTTGACCAGTTCATCGCGGTACTGCTTGCCGCCAGGTGCCTGGGTCAGGTAGCCACCACTGACCAGGCGCCGCGCCAGCTCCGGCACGCGTGGGTCTTCCATGCCGGGGCGCAACAGCGGACCACCGGCAACCGGGTCCCAATGCGGCAACGGTTGCAGACGCACGGTGGAATAGGCGTTGCGCAAGCTGCGATACAAATCGGCACTGGGTCGCGCCTGGTCGAATGCCTGTGCCATGTCTTGCAGGCCTGTGGCGGCAAACGCCAGCACTTCAACGTTAGGGTCGCGGGTGGGTGGCTGGGAATGCCACAGGGGTTCGAAGCGCGATTGTTGCAGGCGGCCGTAATGCAGGTCTTGCAGGGCTTGCAGATAATGCTGGCTGCTGGCGATATCGCTGCACAGCACGTTTGCCGTGGCATCCGGCGCAGGCAAGCTATAGTGGGTGGGGTCCAGGCCGTCATCGGCGAGCATCAGCAACTGAGATTGCAGGGCTTGTCGACGTTCATCGGCGGACCACAGCGGCACATTGCCTTGCTGCTGATAGAAGGCTTGCAGGCGCAGTTGGGCAGCGGCGTCGACCTGCGGCGCCAGGCCGGGGCAGACACTCGGCAGTTGCGCCAACGCCTGTTGCACGGGGGCCAGGTCCACCGGCGCCGGGGTGGTTACCGGCAACGGCTCGACCGGCAGCGCGTCGGCTGTCGCGACCAATGGTGCAACGAGCAGGCAAATGCTCAAGTAACATGCGTGTTTTTTGAACAATTGACCAGGCTCCAATCCACACCGGGGGACACTTCGTAGATGCTGACTTTCATGCGCCGCCTCGGTTTGATGACCGTGGCGTTGGCTGCCTTGAGCAATTTTGCGCTCGCCGCCAACCAGACCTCTCCTAACTTGTATAGCAGCCTGGCGCGCTCGGCTCCAGAACTCAATCCCACCGTACTCAAAAGCGCCCTGAACGCGGTGCAGTGCGCGGTCAATAACGGCGAGGAACGTTCCGAGCGCCTAGCGGTTATTGACTACTCCCAGCCTTCGACCGCCCGTCGGCTGTGGATCTTCGATTTGCGCAAGAAAACCCTGGTGCTACGCGACTTGGTAGCCCATGGCGCCAAATCCGGGGAAAACTTCGCCACCCAATTCTCCAACCTCGAAGGCAGCCACCAGTCCAGCCTGGGACTGTTCCGCACCCAGGAGAGCTACCTGGGCACCCACGGCTATTCACTGCGCATGGACGGCCTGGAGCCGGGTTTCAATGACCAGGCCCGCGACCGCGCCATCGTGATTCACGCCGCCGACTACGTGAGCCCCTTGTGGAGCAAGCGCGAAGGCCGTATAGGTCGCAGCCAGGGTTGCCCGGCAGTGCGCCCGCAGGTGGCGCGCCAAGTGGTGGACAAGCTCAAGGATGGACAGTTCATGTTTTCGTGGTACCCCGACCAGCGCTGGTTGAAGTCTTCGACCTACCTCAATTGCAAACCCCAACAGGTGGCGAGTAGTCGTACAATCCGTGGCGGATAGCCTGTCCCCATAGATAAAGAAGAGAACCACGCATGCTTCTACACCACTCCACCTGGATCGAGATCGGGCAGTTTCTGGAACGCAGCCGCACGGTGGTGATTCCCATCGGTTCCAACGAACAGCACGGCCCTACCGGCCTGCTGGGCACCGACTGGATGTGCCCGGAAATCATCGCCCATGAAGCGCAGAAGAACGCCGATCTGCTGATCGGCCCCACCTTTAACATCGGCATGGCCCAGCATCACCTGGGTTTTCCCGGCACCATTTCCCTGCGCCCTTCCACCTTCATTGCCGCGATTGGCGACTGGGTGCGCTCGCTGGCCGGGCATGGTTTCGAGAAGATCCTGTTTCTGAACGGCCACGGCGGCAATATCGCCACGATTGAAGCGGCGTTTTCCGAGCTGTACGCCGAGGCCAGCTTCGCCCGTCGCCCGGCCGGGTTTGCGTTGAAGCTGGTGAACTGGTGGGACCTGGAAGGCGTGAATGACCTGGCGCAACGCCAATTCCCGGTGGGCCATGGCAGCCATGCCACGCCGTCGGAGATTGCGGTGACCCAATGGGCCTATCCGGACTCGATCAAGACGGCTGATTATTCACCGCAAATCGCCAATACCGGGCCGATCCGTGAAGCGCTGGACTTCCGCGCGCGCTTCCCTGATGGACGCATGGGCTCGGACCCGGCGCTGGCGACGGTAGAGAAAGGTGGGGAGCTGGTGGCGTTGGCGGCGCAGGGTTTAGTCAAGACGGTCAATGCCTTCAGCAACGAAGCCAAGCCCTAGGCCATACGCGAAATTATTGGCATTCCTTGGCAGCAAGCTCAAGCCGCGACGGCGTAATCGTCGACGCCAGCGGCTTGCGCTCATACAGGAACACCTTGCCGCCGTCCTGGGACTTGTAGGCCTCCAGCACATCATCGGCGGCAATCTTGCTGGTCAACACCACTTTGGCGTGGCGCGAGTTCTGCGTCACGGTGGAGGTGATCTTGTGCTTTTCCAGCTTGGGCAGCACGCACTGCACATAGGCTTCAGGCGTTTTGCTGGTCTGCAAGGTCAGGGTTGGAGCGTTGGGGGCGGAAACACAACCGGCCAACATCAGAGAAGCAAAGGCCAAGGCCGGGGCGAAAAAAGCGCGCATGAAAAATTCCTGATTATAAAAAATAAAGGTCCACATCAACCTGCACGAACCAACGCCTTGAGCGAGGCATCGAACTGCTTCAAGGCATCCAGTTGCACGTCCCGCTGCTGCTCGATCTGCGCAGCAATTTCCGGCGCCGCCTGGTCATGCACCCACACCGACGGCACCTGCTTGTGCACCGAGCCTTCGGCCTTGGCGATGTATTGCAGGTTCGCATCATAGAACCGCGCAATAAAACGCGCCTCGACCTGGTCGTTACGCTGGGTCAGCAGTTGGTTATGGGTATCGAGCATCACCACCACATCAGGGTGAGCCAGCACCAAGGCATCCAGGTTGTCGTAGACCGTCACCGACAAAAAGGTTCCCTGCAGCGAACTCATCAACCAATCGATGGCCAGTTCCGGGTCGGAGCTGTTGACGAACGCCTGGCGGATACGCCCGTCGAGGGCACCCTTGGCGCCATTCAAGGCCATGTCGTGGTAGCGTTCAAGGTAGCTGAGGTTGTCGCGGGTGCTGTCAGTCAGCAATACACCCACCGACTGCGCGTGCTGCAGGGAGTCTACGCTACCGTTGATAGGTAGCAAATGGCTCGTACGCAGATCATCGGCGATTGCCGCGTTGTTGATAGCAACCGTGCCGAGCATCAAAGCCATCAACGCCAGCTGAATAAACGTCCTCATCGCGCATTTCCTTGAACAGCGTCTCGATGGGGTGATTTTCCGCTTTTCCTGCAAAAACAGAACTTGCGATCCTTGATGGTGACTATTATCTGAACCGATAGTGCTGACATAAAACTTATAAGGACCACGCCATGAAGCCCCACCAGAAAACCTTCGACCGCATCCGCGAAGCCGTACTACCGGAGTTTCGCGAGCGGGTCGCCGATTACCTGGTCGACTATGAGAACGTGTTGCAGGACGAAGCGGCGGACCCCGATCAACTCAACGCCAGCGCCCAGCAACTGCGCGGTTACCTGCGGGGTTTGAACACCACGCGGGTATTGGGCATGGCGGACTGGGAGGAACTGGACCGCCGCGTGAAGGAGGACTGGCTACGCGTGGTGGAAGCCGAATAACTGGCGGGGCGTGTCGATCAGCAAGGCCTGCTCGGTCTGCGCGGACCAACCCAGGGCTTGGCGCTGCTCCATCACTGCGCCATAGCCGATGGACGCTTCATGCTGGGTGTGCGGCCAGTCACTGCCCCACACCAACCGATGCAGGCCAAAGCTCTGCTGCAGCAACGGAATGGCCTGGTGGGCAAATTCAAGGTTCTGTGCCGCGCTCCCGCCGAGGCGATAGATTCCCGAGACTTTCAGCCACAGATGGCCACCGAGCGCCAGCTCCAGCAACTCGGTAAAGCCACGCTGCTCCACGCCCAGTCGCGCGTCGGGTCGCCCGAAATGATCGATCACCAGTTCCACCCCGAACGGCAGCAGTTGCCGCACCAGGTGCGGCAGGTCGTCCAGTTCGCGGTGCAATTCCACGTGCCAGCCCAGTTCGACGATATGCTCAAAGAACACTTTCCATCCCGGCTCATTGAAGTCCGGCAGTGCCCGGCCCACCAGGTTCAGCCGCACGCCCACGACACCTGAGCGCGCCATGGCGTGCAGAGTGTCGCGCGGAATATCGCGTTCAACCACCACCACACCGCGCAACCGGTCGGGTGCCTGCTGCAAGGCGGCCAGCAGGTAGCGGTTGTCGGTGCCCAGGAAGCTGGGCTGCACCAGCACGCCATGGCTCAAGCCGTTGGCGTGCAAGTGACCGAAGTAATCCGCCAACGTGGCGTCGTAGTCAGGGGTATAGCGACGTTCGCCGGCCAAAGTCAGCGTGCGGCTGAACACATGGGCGTGGGCGTCGATGCCGGTGATGGAGCAGTTATCGAGCATGAGGTTCGTCTTTCAAGAGTAAAAAAGGGTCAAGCCTGGGCGCGCTGGCCCGTCACCACATTGTCAATCGGCGCAGCTTCCAGCACGCGACCACGGGTTTCCGGCAGGCACAGCGCGGCGATCACCGCGACGCCGTAGGCAATCCCGGCATCGATGCCGATGGCCGAGCCGAGGGACATGGAGTCGCTCATATGCCCCACCAGGAACGGAAACACGGCCGACAGCACGCGCCCGAAGTTGTAGCAAAAGCCCACGCCGGCACCGCGCACATCCGCCGGGTACAGCTCGTTGAACAACGCCCCAAGGCTGGCCGGAATGCCGGCCGCGAAAAAGCCCAGCGGGAAGCCAAGGAACAGCATCTGCGTGTTGGTCAACGGCAGGAATACATAGGCCTGCACGGTGATCACACAGCACAGCGCGAACAGCACGATGTTCTTGCGCCGCCCGATGCGATCAATCAGCAAACCACTGGCGATGCAGCCGCACCAGAAGGCGAAGATGATCACCGCCAGGTAGCCGCCGGAGTTGAGTACCGACAGGTTGCGCTCAGTCTTGAGGAAGGTCGGCAGCCAAGTCATCACCGCGTGGTAACCGCCATGGGCGCCCAAGCCCAGCAGACCGCCGAACAACGTGACGCGAATCAGCTCAGGACGGAAGATGCCCGCCAGCGACTTGAAGAAACTCGGTGGAATCGCCTGTTCGTTTTGCAGGCGCTGGAAGCTGTCGGGCTCCTCGACATTGCGGCGCACCCAGATAATCAGGAACGACGGCAACAGGCCCACCACAAACATCACACGCCAGGCCATGTCCTGCGGCACAAACGAATAGATCAGCGCAAACACCCCGACCGCTACACCCCAACCCACAGCCCAGGCGCTCTGCACGGTACCCATCACCTTGCCGCGGTACTTGGGATTGATGGTCTCGGCCATCAACACCGCGCCCGCTGCCCATTCACCGCCGATTCCGAAGCCTTGCAGCGCTTTGACGATCAGCAACTGGTGGAAGCCCGTGACAAACGCCGACAAGAAAGTAAAAAACGAGAACCACAGGATCATCCACTGCAAGGTGCGCACCCGGCCGTAGCGGTCAGACAAGGTGCCGCCGACCCAACCGCCGATGGCCGAAGTCACCAGCGTGACGCCGCTGATCAACCCCGCATCGCCTTTGCTCAAGGCGAACGCAGCGATGAGTGCCGGGATCGCCAGACCGAACATCTGTACTTCCAATGCGTCGAGGGACCATCCGCCGAAGCAGGCCCAGAACGTTTTGCGCTCCCGGGGAGTGACTTGGCGATACCAACTGAACATGATTTTTATCCTTATAGGTCAAACGCGAGGCAGCCGAGCGCGAACCGTGCCGCAGCCGGGCCAGTGTTGGGCAAACAGTTAACGGTGCGGGTGTCGGGTCAGCGAATGTCCACGCGGTAGCGGAAGTGCTCGGCGTGCCCGCGAGAGCGTCGCCACTCGAGGGGCTGGCCGGCGTAATCGCGGGCCAGGCGCTCGATCACCACCACCGGGCTGTTGACCGGCACCTGCAGCAATCGCGCGTACACCTCGTTGACCGATTCGGCGGTCAGGGTTTCCTCGGCCGAGGCCACCACTTGCCCGCAGACGTCTTCATACACCGGATAAAGCAACGGGCCTTGCTGGGACAGGTCGATATCCAGCAACGCCTGGAAGCGCGTGCGCGGTAGCCAGATCTCTTCGGCCAGCAGCGGCTGCACGTCAAACAAACGGGTACGCAGGATGCGGATCACCTGGGACTCGGGCGCCAGGCCCAACGCCTCACTGACCGCCGACGGCGCGGCCAGGGATTCAACTGTGAGGATGCGGCTTTCCGGCACCTGACGCTCGCCCGCAGGGCCTTGAAAACGGAAAAATCGAAACAGGGAGGACTGGAATTGCGGGCGACGCACAAAGGTGCCCCGACCCTGCTGGCGCTCAAGAATGCCTTCGCTCACCAACGCATCGACGGCCTTGCGCACGGTGCCGGTGGACAGCTCGTACTCGGCGGACAGCACCGCTTCGGTGGGAATGGCTTCACCGGGGCGCCAGCGATTGTTGGCGATCTGCTCGACCAGGTGGTCGCGCAGGCGTTGGTATAGCGGCAGACGGGCATCACTGGACAAGGTATTCATGGGGCCACATTCACTTTGTTATTTAGTCATATATATGAATATGGCGAGAGTATTTGTCCGCCGGGTGACGCCTGTCAAGCGCGCCACCGCGGATAGAGGATGAATGGTCGGCTACAGCGCCGGGCGTTGCTGCCGCACCCACGCCTGCACGGAAGGCCGCTGCCACTGGCGCTGCGCATATTCCACCAACTCGGCGGGCACGCTGTCGCCATTGAGAATCAGGCGATTGAGCATCACCGCCAGGTCCACATCCGCAATCGACCACGCGCCGAACAGATACGCCCGGTTACCCGCCAACAGTGCCTGGGCCGCGCTGATCAATTTGCGTGCCGCCGCTTCGGCCACGGGGGACAATGGCGGCATCTTCTGCCCGTAGAACACCACCATCGTCGAACGCTCCTGGCGGATCGGCAACAAGTCGCTGCGCAACCAGGCCTGCACCTGCCGCGCCCTCGCCCGCTGCTTGGGATCGGCCGGATAGACCGGTGTCTCGGGGTAAGTCTCTTCCAGGTACTCAGTAATTGCCGAAGACTCCGACAGCGCAAAGTCTCCTTCTACCAGCGTCGGCACGCGCTGGGTCAGGGACAGTTGGGCGAAGTCGGCGGTCTGGTTCTGCGCGGCGTCCAAGTCCAGGGTCAAGGTGTCGAACGCCAGGCCTTTTTCCCGCAGGGTGACGAACACCGACATCGCGTAGGGGCTGGTATACAAATGATCAACATACAGGCGCAACGGACGCTGGCTCATAACGATTCTCCGTGAGTGGAACACCACGCTACGAGATGTGCGGCGAGAAAGACAATGCGCTGTTTTTATGGGGCCATTCCTACTCGGAATACCGGGCTAACCGGCAAAGCCACCCTTGTCTAAAAAGGCGCGCTCCTCCTCCGTGGTCTCTCGCGCCAACACGCCATTACGATGGGGAAAGCGCCCGAACTGCTCAATAATGCGCGCGTGCTCCTTGGCCCAATGGTAAGTGTTGGCGTCCAGTTGCTGGTTCAGGACCAGTGAGCGCTGCTGATCCGCCGGGTCTTCGGAGTGTTCGAACGGCAGGTAACAGAACGCACGCAATGCCGGCTCAATCTGCTGATCCAATCCAGCGTCGACCATGCGCCTGGCATACAGGCGGGCCAATGGGTCGGTGGCGAACATATGGGCAGTGCCGCGAAAAGCGTTGCGCGGGTATTGGTCAAGCAGGATCAGCAGCGCCAGAGCCCCTTGCGCCGAGTCCAGCCAGTGCTCCAGTTCGCGCCGGGCGGCTTGCAGGTGGGTGGTGTGGAAGGTGTCGCGGAAAGTTGCGTCGAAGACCTCGTCCTTGGCGAACCAGCGTTTGGGGCCGGCGTGTTTCCAGAAGTCGAGGACGGATTGTGGAGTAGTCATGATGAGGGGCCTGCACAAACGATTTCACTGACAGTATCAGAATCCTTAGTGACGAATCGCGGCAACGCGGTAATTAATGTTATAGGATAACACCCCATTTCCGCCCTGCCCTGTGACCCTCGCCCATGACCGATGCTGTTCCCCTGCGCCAACGCCTGCTGTCCATCGATGCCCTGCGCGGCCTGGTGATCCTGTTTATGCTGCTTGACCACGTGCGCGAAACCTTCCTGCTGCACCGTCAGGTCAGCGACCCGATGACCATCGACAGCACCGAGCCTGCGTTATTTGCCAGCCGCACCCTCGCCCATCTGTGCGCGCCAGTGTTTGTGTTGCTCACGGGCTTGTCGGCCTGGCTGTACGGCCAGAAATACCAGGGCCGGCGCGATGTGTCGGCGTTCCTGTTCAAGCGTGGGCTGTTCCTGGTGGTGCTGGAGTTCACCCTGGTCAACTTCGCCTGGACCTTCCAACTGCCGCCTAGCGTGATCTATATGCAAGTCATCTGGGCGATTGGCGTGAGCATGATCGCCCTTGCGGCGCTGGTGTGGTTGCCGCGCCCGCTGCTGATCGTGTTGGCAGTGGTGATCATTGCCGGGCACAACCTGCTGGATGGGCTGCACTTCGAGGCCGGTTCGGCACTGCATATTCCGTGGACAATCCTGCATGAGCGCAGCTGGATCGAAGTGGGCGAGTCGCTGCGCCTGCGCGTCACTTATCCGGTGCTACCGTGGATCGGTGTGATCGCCCTGGGCTACAGCCTCGGCCCCTGGTTTGCCAAAGACATGCAGCCGGCGCAGCGCCAGCGTTATCTGTGGCTGGGCGGTGCAAGTGCATTGATAGGGTTCGTGGTAGTGCGAGCGGTCAATGGGTATGGCGAAAAACCATGGCAAGCCTATGACAACGGCGTGCAAACCCTGATGAGCTTTTTCAACATCACCAAGTACCCGCCTTCGTTGTTGTTTCTGGCACTGACGCTGGGGATTGGGCTACTGCTGTTGCTGGCGTTCGAGAAGGCGGGAAGCAAGCGCTGGATCAGCATGCTCGCCACCTTCGGTGCAGCACCGATGTTCTTCTATCTGCTGCACCTGTACGTGCTGAAAATCCTCTACGTCGCATGTGTGGCACTGTTTGGCCTGAATCACGGCAACTACTTCGGCTTCGACGGTATGGGCGCCATTTGGCTGGTGGCGTTGCTGCTGCCGCTGGCGCTGTACGCGCCGGTCCATTGGTTCGCCGGGCTCAAGGCCCGGCGCCGCGACCTGGCCTGGCTCAAGTACCTGTAGAGGCTCGATCTATGCGTGAGTGGAGGTGAAAAGGTCCACTCATGTTGCGACCAGATGCACATAGAACGCGTGAAACATGAAATACGCACACACCGCCAGCGCCAGGCCCATGCAGCGGTTGAACGCGGTAAACGCCGACGCCCCGTTGATCCGCCGTCCCAGCATCGCGCCAAGCAACGCATAGAGCCACGGCGCGCCAAACGCGCCAAAAGCCAGCAACGCCGACACCAGCGCAATCGACACCCCGGTGATATGCGCCGCCGGCAGCATGACGCTGGTGATCGGCAACACCGCCATGATGCCCTTGGGGTTGAGCAACTGGATCACCAGACCGTTCCAGAACGTGAGGGTCTTGGCCGGTGCGGTAGAGACTTTTTCATCGACCACCGTGCGCGCGGTGAACACCTGATAAGCCAGGTACAAGGTGTACACACCGCCAATCAACGAAATATAGGGCAACGCCGCCTGGGAAATGATCGCCTCGCCGGTGTAGCCGAACAGCACGAACAACACCAGCATCGCGCAGCCCACGCCGATGAAGAACCCGGTGGACCGCCGGAACTGGCCGGTGAGCCCGGCGTTGAGTCCCATGAAATTCACGGGGCCGGGGCTGTACATGACGCTGAAGGCGTAGAGGAAGATGTCCATGGAAGACCTGCAGTAGAAAGAGTGTGGCGAGTCTACTGAGGGAGAGAAGGGCGAATCTTGTACGTTTGTGGTGGCGTGAGCGAGGATCTACTAGGACCAGAGCAATATCACAAAAACCATTGACGCTATTTCATCACGTCCCCAGACTCGAGGATTGCTGTTTATCCGGTTGAACCGTGCAATTTGTTTAGCGCGGTCGAGTTAGAAAACCACTCAGAATAACCTCCCACATGAATGCAACCGTTTCCCGCTTCAAACAAAACGTCACTGGTCGAATAAAGGCTAACTTCCAAGGCTACCCGCTACACGAAAAATTCTACTTAGTCAGTGCTTATATTCTTGGCGGCTACGTGTTCGCCAGTTTCATAGCGGTGTTGATTTTTCGAGCAAACCTGATAGATCCCTTTGCGAAATTCAGTGCGTATTTGATTGCAGCAACCTGCACCGTTGCCGTTGTCATCGAGTATTGGGCAACGCTCAAAGCGCTGTATGAAAAAACGTGGTTCAAGTGGGCGTTGGGCATCATCGGCGTGCTTGCATTCAAATACTCTGAACAGCACGCCAACGGGTTTATCAATGACTTTACCGGAATAGACCCGGGCTATCTTCCAGCGGCCTCGTCTACACTGACCACCCTCTTTGTACTCTATTCCTGGCTGCTGGCGGTCTCATCGTTCCTTGCTGTTTTTATGCTTTTGCATTGGGCCTTTGTTGGCTTTGAAAAGCCGAAAGGCGAACGACAGCTGAGAGACTGGAAGTACATTGCAAGGTTTGTGGGATTGTTCGTCATTTTCATCATTACCAGCATGGCCACTCGTACGTTCGAAGAAAGAGGTTCACTGACCGCTGCCCTTGCCAGACAAGTCGTACTTTCGACCGAGTACTTTAAAAAATCGCACTGCACTAACATTTCCCCATCCCAACGATCAGCGAACCTGTCAGACGGACTTGTTTCGGTGTATCAACCTGAATCAAACACTTTCGACGTCGTCAGGTGTGAGGCCTCGCGCTCAAGAGAGTGAAGGCAGTCAATTGCTGTCAAGCTGGCGTACGTTCTGGTTACCGTGCCAGCACTTACAGAACGAGAACACCTATGGACACAACGACTCAAGGCAGTTGCCTCTGCGGCGCAATCACTTATCACGTTTCGACACCGCTCAAGACCGTCACCCACTGCCACTGCAAAAAATGCCAGAAAGGCCATGGCGCTGCGTTCGCGACGTATGCCAGCGCGCGCCGATCAGAAGTGACGATCCGGGCTATGCGTGACACGCTGAAAAGCTATGAATCTTCGCCAGGTATCACCCGTCAATTCTGCTCGGAATGCGGTTCATCGCTGTTCTGGAGCGACGCTGAAGGAAAGTATCCAGAGTGGATTTCGATTGCGCTGGGCACGCTCGATACCCCGTTCAAGGTAAAGAGCCAGGCGCACAGTTGCATTGAGTCCAAGGCACCCTGGCTTGGTGGACAGTTCCTTTGAGTCCGCTCAACGCAAACGTCTCGATACGCAAACTGGAGCAGCTCCCGGTGCAGATCCGAGCCCTCGAAGCTCAGGCAGTCGCCGAAGGCTTCCGGTTCCTGACACGATTGATCACGGAGTGGGAAGACGGCTCCAATCGATTTGATCGGCCGGGCGAATGCTTTCTGGGAATGTTTTGTGATGGGCAGTTGATCGCCGTCGGCGGTCTTTCTTGTGATCTCGTCGCGGGATCAGGAGTTGGACGGCTTCGCCGGGTATACGTAGAACGTACTTACCGTGGGCGACAGGCTGGTAGGGCCTTGGTGGTGCAGCTACTGGAAAATGCTGCCGTGCATTTTCACAAAGTACGTCTGTCCACCGACACATCTGAGGCCGCAGCTTTTTATCTTCGATGCGGTTTTGAGCAGGTGGCTGATGACACCGCCACCCACGTAAAAATCTTGAAAAACGGCTGAAACGGATGCTGCCGGCTCCGCAACACACAATAAAATGGGGATCGTCGAGCTTCAGCGAGGCTACGATGGTGGTGTGGCAGCGGCATCTCTATCGGCAGTGCCGCCGTCATCGCGGCCTCGCTGGGGCTCGACGGCTCCCACAGTGGGTTTTGCAGTGCTTGAAAGGTCGTTACATCAACGGAATCGAGTAATTCACAAACACCCGATTCTGATCCTGGTCCCGCGCCACGTCACTGCGCGACACACCGTTGCGCCAGCCAAACCCAACGTTCTTGAAGGTGCCGCTCTGCACCACGTAATCCAGCGCGATATCCCGCTCCCACTCGCTCGCGTCGTTGCCACTGGCGGTAAGGATGTGGTCGCCCTTCAGGTACATCACCGACGCCTTCAACCCCGGCACGCCGAGTGACGCGAAGTCATAGGCGTATTGCGCAAAAGCGGTGCGCTCGCCGGCCTGGATGAAAGTCTGCACGGTACGGTCGGTGTAGAGATACAGGCTGGAACCGCCCTCCCCTTTGTTCACCAGGCCGCCCTGGTTGAGTTGGGCGAAGTTGCTGTCGTCCGAGACCTGCTGGTACCCGGCGGTGATCGCGTGCGGGCCCAGGGAGTAGATGAACGCCGCGCTCCAGGTGTTGTTGTCGATTTCACCGGTGCCGTTCTTGGTATAGCCGCCGAGTTTGTAACCTTCGGCACGGCCGGCGGCGCTGCTGTTCTTGCCGTCGGCGGTGGTCTTGAAGTAGCGCAGGTCGGTTTTCAACGAGCCGTAGTCGCCCAGGGGCAATACGTGGATCAGCCCGGCGAAGTGCTGTTGGTAATAGTCTTCGAGGTTGGCGTAGTAGTACTGGACCATCAGGTCCTTGGTCACCTGGTAATCGGCACCGGCGAAATTGAACTTGTTGCTTTCCTGGGTGCCACCCGCCGCTGCCAGACCACTGCGGTCGCTGGAGCCACGGCCGGTGGTGTGTTGCAGTTGGCCGCCGATCAGGGTCAGGTTGTCGATGTCCTTGCTGGTGATTTGCCCACCTTCGAACGATTGCGGCAACAGGCGGCCGTCGTTGCTCACCAGGATAGGTAGGTTCGGCCGCAGGTAGCCGTAGCGCAGTTCGCTCTTGGCAAAACGGGCCTTGGCCGTGGCGCCGCCACGGGCCCAGTTGTCGGTGGCCTTGCCGTCGTCGTTGGGGATCATCGAGCTGCCCACGTGGCGGCCGGCACCGCTGTCCAGGGTGATGCCGAGCATGCCGATCGCGTCGAGACCAAAACCCACGGTGCCGTCGGTGAAGCCCGATTGATAGTTGAGGATAAACGCCTGGCCCCACTCTTCGGTCTTCGACGGTGCGGCGGTGCCATCCCGGTTGTCGTTGTTGAAGTAGAAATTGCGCAGGCTCAAGTTGGCTTTGCTGTCGCTCAAGAAATCAGCCGACGCCAAAGGGCTCAGGGCAACGCCCAGGCTGCCGGTCAATACGCTTAACACATTCAAAGTGGCTTTCATCACAACCTCAGTCAATTAACCCATGAGCGTCATAAAACGGATACGGCCCCGGGTATTCCCCGAATACGCCGTTGTGGCTGATCAAACCCTGTTGCGCCTCCCAGCGATGCAACAGATAGCCCGCCGGCTCCAGGTTGAAATGCGCGGGCGCCGCTTCTTGTAGGTCCAACACGATCTGGTGCGAGGTGCCGGGGCACACACAACTCAAGCTGCCGCCAAAACGGCGTTGCATCGGCCGGTGCAAGTGCCCGCACAGCAGGCGCTCGACTTGCGGATGGCGGGCGACGACCTGCTCCAGCGCCGCCGCATTGATGAACGGTTCGCGGTCCATATGGCCAATGCCGCTGATAAACGGCGGGTGATGCAAAATCAGTAAGGTCGGCGCATCCGGACGCAGGGACAATTGCGCGTCGAGCCACTGCAATTGGCTGTCGAGTAACTGGCCGCCGTGGCCGCCGGGGATGGTGGAGTCGAGACCGATCAGGCGCAGCGGATGCTCGTCCACTACCCAGTCCAACGGGCCCTCTGCGGACACAGGCAGATAGGCGTGATCCCGGAACGCCTCCAGCAACGGTGCGCGTGTGTCGTGGTTACCCGGCACCAGGTAGCACGGCATGTGCAGGCGGGCGAGTTCGGGGTGCAGCACCGCGTATTCATCGGCGCGGCCGAAGTCCACCAGGTCACCGCTGATCACCACGATATCGGGCTGCGGATGGCTGGCGTTCAGATGATCGACGGCGCGGCGCAGCGCGCCTAATGTATCGACAACCCCATAAGTAAGGCGCTGGCCGGCTTTAAGGTGCAGGTCGCTGATCTGCGCGACAAGAAACGGACGATTCACAGTAGATTCTCAAGCATTCAGGGTGAACAACATGTGTGGCGCAATCGCCAGGGCAATCGGCGCTCCGACGGCGTACAGCTGGTTGTCGCTGCTGTCGACCAGCAGCGGTTGCGGGCCGCCCACATCCACCAGCAAACGGCTTTGTGCGCCCTGGAAAAACTGCGCCAACAGACGGCCGTGCAAGTGCCCTTCTCCCTCCATCACCTTCAGGTGTTCGGGACGGCAATAAACCGTGCTGGGCCGCTCGGCGGCCTGCCACGGCAACTCGCCGCCGCAGACTTTCAAGCCATGGGCCGAAGGCTCGATCACGGTGAAGGCATTGAGGTTGCCGACGAAGCCCGCGACGAAGGCGTTGGCGGGTTTCTGGTAGATGTCACGCGGGCTGGCCAGTTGTGCGACACGGCCGTGCTCCATGACCAGGATGCGGTCGCCCAGGGCCATGGCTTCGCCCTGGTCGTGGGTGACGAACACCGAGGTGATGCCAAGGCCGCGCAGCAGTTCATTCAGTTCGCTGCGCAGGCGTTCGCGCAATTGCGCGTCGAGGGCCGCCAAAGGTTCATCCAGCAACAGCACTTTCGGACGCGGCGCCAAGGCACGGGCCAGGGCCACGCGCTGACGCTGACCACCGGAGAGTTCATGGATGCTGCGCTTGCCGTGATGCTGCAAGCCCACCAGCTCAAGCAACTCGTCGCAGCGCTTGTTGCGCTCAGTCACCGACATCCCGCGAATCTTCAAGCCGTAGACGATGTTCCCCGCCACATCCAGGTTGGGAAACAACGCGTAGTTCTGGAACACCATGCCGACATCGCGGCGCTCGATGGGCAGGCGCGTCACGTCCTGATCGCCAAACAACACCTGGCCCAGATCCGGGCGCTCCAGGCCGGCAATCAGGCGCAAGGTGGTGGTTTTGCCACAGCCGGACGGGCCGAGGATCGCCAGGGTTTCGCCGCCTTCGACGGTCAGGTTCAAGTCATGCACGGCCACGGTGCCGTCGGCGAACGCCTTGCGACAGCCTTGCAGGCGGATAGTGATAGCGGTCATCGACGCTCTCCACGGGACAAACGGGCACTGATGGCCTGCAGCGCAATCAACAGCGGCACGATCATCAGCAAAAAGATAAGGGTGTAGGCGCTGGCAATTTCCAGGCGCGCCGAGGCATAGCTGTCGGCCAGGCCCACGGGCAGCGTCTTGGTCATGGGGGTGTGGAGCATCCAGGTCAGGTTGAATTCACCCAGGGACAAGGTCACTACCATCAGCACACCGGCCAGGATTCCTGCGCGGCAGTTGGGTACCACCACACTGAAAAAGCGCTTGATGGGACCCGCACCGAGACTGGCCGCCGCTTCTTCCAGCACTGGCAGTTGCTGGCGTTGCATCACCGCCATCACCGGGCGTACCAGGAATGGCAAGGTGAACAGCACATGCCCGACCAGGATGAACACCCAACTGCTGCGAAAGCTGCCGAACTGGCCGTAGGTGAGCAGCAACGCCAACGCACTGGCCAACCCCGGCATCGCCACCGGCAGCACCATCAATTCTTCGAAGGCGCGGCTGAAGCGGTTGTTCATCCGCACCAGGGCGTAGGCCGCCGGCACGCCGATCACGCAGACACACACCGCGCAGGCCAGCGCCAATTGCAGCGACAACCACACGGTGGGCGAATAGGCCTGCCACACCTGGATCAGCCAATCGAAGGTCAAGCCACTGGACAGACCGACGAAGAAGTTGCGGGTCAAACCCGCCAGCAACGACATCAGCACCGGCACCAACATGAAGGCGCACACCAGCAGGGTGAACAGCAGTTGCAGCACAAACAACGATGAGCGCTTCACAGCACAGTCCCCGCGTTTTTCACCAGGCGCCGCGTGAGCAGCAACACGGCCCAGGTCACCGCGCCGAGCACCACCGACAGCGCGGCAGCCACGGCAAAGTTGGCGTAGTTGGTGAATACGTTGTAGATCGCCACCGGGGTGACATTCAGTCGCGTGCCCAAGGTAAAGGCCGTGCCGAAGGCGCCCATGGACGTGGCAAAACAGATCGCCCCGCAGGACGCCAATGCGGGCGCCAGACCCGGCACGATCACGTCGCACACCACGCGCCAATGCCCGGCGCCCAGGGAGTGCGCAGCTTCTTCCAGGCTACGATCAAGGCTCTCGCAAGCGGCCATCACCGTGAGGATCACCCGTGGAATCGAGAAGTACAGGTAGCCCACGAACAGCCCTGCCAACGAGTAGGCAAAGATCCATCGTTCACCGGCCAGTTGCAGGCCCAGTGAGGCCAGCAAACCTTGACGCCCTGCCAGCAGAATCACCAGGAAGCCCACCACCACACCGGGAAAGGCCAAAGGAAAAGTGAGCAACGCCACCAGTGCCGAGCGCCCGAAAAACTGGTGCCGGGCGAGGAACACGCCGCTGATGCCGCCGATCACCAGCGCCACCAGCGTCACCACCACGGCCAGGACCAGCGTTTGCCCAAGGCTGCCCAGGTACTGCGCGCTGCTGAGCACCTGCCAGTAACCGCTGCCGTTGCTGTCGCGGCTCTCGGCGCCGAGCACCATCAAGTGCGCCAGCGGCAGCAGCCAGAACGCGAGCAGCACCGCAAAGGCCGGGGCCAACGCCCAGGCGGCATGTTTTGCCGATGCTGCCACTTACTTGACCTCGTTCAGGTAACGGGCGGCGAAGGCTTCCTGCACTGCGGCCATTTTTTCGTAGTCCACCACCCCGGCGCGGGCATAGTCGCTGTCGGGCAGGAACTGTGCGGCCACGTCAGCCGGCATTTTCATCGGGCGCACTGGGCGCAGGTAGGCTTTGGCCCAGAGTGCCTGGCCTTCGTCCGACAGCACGAAGTCGAGGACTTTTTCCGCATTGGCGCGGTGTGGCGCGTTGGCGACCAGGCTCATCACGTAGGGCACGCTGATGCTGCCTTCCTTCGGGATCACAAAGTCGACGTTGGCTTTGTCTTTGTAGCGCGCGCGGTAGGCGTTGAAGTCGTAGTCCACCAGGATCGGCAACTCACCGGACAGCACCCGCGCATAGGCGGTTTGCTTGGGCACGATGGGCGCGTTCTTCGCCAACTTCTGGAAGTAGTCGATGGCGGGGGCGAAGTTGTCGAGGTCACCGCCCAGGGCGCGGTTGATCGCCACAGCCGAGACGTAGCCAACGAAGGCGCTGGAGGGATCGAGGTAACCGACCATGCCTTTGTACTCAGGCTTGAGCAGATCGGCCCAGCTTTGCGGCACCGGCAAACCACCGAGCGCGTCGACGTTGACCATGATGCCCAAGGTGCCGGAGTGGATCGCGAACCAATGGCCGGCCGGGTCCTTGAGGCCAGCGGGGATCTGGTCCCAGGCCTTGGGCTTGTAGGTGCCGACCACCTCGGCTTTTTGCGCCTGCAGGCCGAAGGTCACGCCGTAGTAAACGACGTCAGCGACCGGGGCGGCTTTTTCCGCCACCAATTGCGCCAGCGACTGGCCGGAGTTCTTGTTGTCCAGCGGCACCTGCACGCCTGTGCTGGCAGCGATGGCCTTGAGCTGGGTGCCCCAGTCGGCCCAGTCCGGCGGGCAGTTGTAGCAGATCGCGGTTTCGGCGGCCTGGGCCAGGCTGGCCGCACCGCACAGCAGCACGGCTGCCAGGGTTTTACTGAGTGCGCGCATCAAGGGTTTCCTCGTGGGGTTGAGTACTGTCGCCCGGCCGGATATGGCAAGGCAGGCAATGGGACGTCGGGGCGTTGCCGGCGATTTGCGCCAGCAGTTGGTCAATCACGGTGCTGGCCAGCAAGGCGATGGGTTGCACCACGCTGCACAGGGTTGGGTGCATCTGGGTGCCGAGGCTGATGCCGTCGAAGCCCATCACCGACAGCTGTTCGGGCACGTTCCAGGCGTTGCGGCGCAGTTCGGCGATCAGGCTGATTGCCAGGAAGTCGTTGGAACACACCAGCGCGGTGGGCGCATCGGGGCCTTGAAGAAAGGGTTCGATGGCGGCGAACTCGGCCTGGGTATGGGCCGGCATTTCAATCACCGGGCGGGGGTCGAGAGCGTATTCGCGCATTGCATCGCAATAACCGGCGTAGCGCAGGCGGGCACGGTCGGATTGCAGCGCAGGGCCGGCGACCATGCTGATGCGTCGATGGCCGGCTTCCAGCAGATAACGCGTGGCCAGGGCCATGCCTGCGCGGTTGTCCACCGACACGGCGCTGTAGTTGGGGTTGCTCGGTTGGTGATAAGCCAGCACGAATGGGGTTTGTTCGGTGTTCAAGCTGCTGAGCACGCTGTTGCTCTCGGCATCAGTGACCGTCAGCACCAGGCCATCGACGCGCTGGCGCAACAATTCTTCCACCACAATGCATTCGCGTTCGCTGCTGTAGTCGGTAGTCGCCAGCAACAGGCTGTAGCCCCGCGCCCGGGCGGCGCGCTCCATGGCCTGGAATTGTTCAGCAAACACCGGATTGAGCAGATTGGGCACCACCACGCCAATCAACTGGGTGGTTTGCAGGCGCAGTTGGCGGCCCAGCAGATTGGGGCGAAAACCCAGCTCACGGGCGGCGGCGAACACCTGCTCCCGGGTAGTCGGGCGCACCTGGTCGGGAGAAGCAAAAGTGCGGGCGGCGGTGGCGCGGGATACGCCCGCCAGCCGGGCTACGTCTTTCAGGTCAGTCATTGTCACTCGCTTGAGATCGATCTCATTGGCGAGGACAGTAGCGGGGGAATGTGGCAGTTCAGTGCCGAGAACATGACGATTTGATGTCATCCAAGGACTGCTGCTATGCACCTGTGGTGAGCGGGCTTGCCCCGCGCTGGGTGGCGAAGCCACCCCAATAAGGACGTCGCGCAGCTCCAGAAAAATCGTGGTGCCTGGATTTAGGGCGGCTTCGCCCCCCAGCGCGGGGCAAGCCCGCTCACTACAAAAAAACGGTGTCAGCCCCTGAACAGTCACACTCCAGCGCTACGCTCGTAAACCAAGGGCAGCAAAATCCGCCCACTAACCTTTCGATTCGATCCAAGTGCGGGCACAATGCGTGTCCTTTTTTGGCAGGCACCGCCGCAGGCTCTCAAAAATGATCAAAACGCCGTACTACCTCATCGATAAACAGAAGCTTCTGGTCAACATGCAGAAGATTGCTTACGTGCGCGA